>ERZ1066128.103-NODE-103-length-39810-cov-92.450420_pt1 | contig 39810 bp, 53 predicted proteins | sample MGYA00382775_ERZ1066128 | MGnify/ENA primary metagenome ERZ1066128 (study PRJEB33369, sample SAMEA5778358) | biofilm metagenome | biome: Industrial cooling water; feature: Water cooling tower basin; material: Biofilm | place: United Arab Emirates | collected...
AGCCCAAGTTTCTTTTGGATCCCAACTCCAATAAGAACCCCAGGCTTCATTAGCCCAAACCCCACCTGAAATAATCCCAATGGTTAAAAATGGAAACCCTAAACCAATAATCCGATAACTCCAATTATCTAAACTTTGTAATAACTTTAGTTTTCCTAATTCAGAAATTTCATTTGAAGAAGAAATGACTTTTGCTTCATAATAATCTAACATTACATTGTATAAAGGTAATGAAGAGTTTTCAACCACTTTTAAATCAATATCTTCATAACGAGATATAACTAGGAATAAAATACATAGTAATGAACCCATGATTAAGGTAGCATAACTTAAAAGCATCATACTTACATGTAGCATTAACCAATTGGATTGTAAAGCTGGAACCAAAGGAGAGGATTTTTGCATTTCGGGTGACAGGGTTAAATTAGCAAACCCATTAATCAATAAAGTAATCGGAATCAAGATTGATCCAATTAATCGACTTTTTGTTTTTGTTTCTAGATACAAGTAAATTGTTAAAAGTGTCCATGTCAAAAAAAGTAAAGATTCATATAAGTTACTTAATGGGAAATAACCTGCAACAATCCATCGTGAACAAAGAATAAAGAACAGTAAGACATTCGCAACGATTGTACTTGTCCGACCAAGAATAGAAATAAATGCTTTTTCTCGAAAGAAAAATAAATTTACCCAATAAATTACCATTGCAAATAGTAGAACGCCAAAAACAATATTTGATAAAAGATTTTGAATTTCATTCCAATCCATGAAATTTCTCCAGTAAAGAATTTCTACATACATTATGTTATAGTATAGTATTGTACTAAAAAATCAACCGATTATGAAGTCGGATACCAACTTTTCCAGTAAATTAGGAAGATAAAGAATTTTTAAAAATTCAATTGACATCGAATTAGATCTGTGAGTATTATAAGAGTAATTTAAATAAGATCATACTATTATGTCAATACTACGAAAATACGAAATAATGATTCTGTTAACAGAGGAATTCAACGATAGTGAATTAAAAACCTGGGTATTTAATTATGCAAAAAATTTAAGAAAATTTAATGTTTGTGATATCTCAGTGATTTCTCGTGGAAAACATAATTTATCATATTCGATTAACAACTGTGCAAAAGGAAATTATATTCAGTTAAACTTCTCGAGTATGCCCAAGTATATAAACAATTTTTCAAATATTTTAAAATTAGATTCGAATGTTGTAAGATTTTTAGTCTTTAATAAAGGATAAACGGAGCTGAGTCATTATAACAATTATTTCGTTATATGGCTCAATTTTTCGTGATAAAAATTTTACAATTTCGAGACGAATATGATAGAATTATATTAGAATATATCCTCAGTAGCTCAGTGGTAGAGCAATCGGCTGTTAACCGATTGGCCGTAGGTTCAAGTCCTACCTGGGGAGTGAAACTAAACGTAATATTTTATGACTACTAGTATTGATAAATTAATAATTGGGGATAAAGTTTTTAATTCACGCTTAATGTTGGGAACAGGAAAATATAAGACAGCCACCGCTGCAGAAGCGAGTATTGAGGCAAGTGAATGTGAAATTGTCACGGTTGCAATTCGACGCCTTCCAACAAATTTAACCGATGATAGTTCAAGTTTTTTAAATAAACTAAATTGGGATAAACTATGGTTATTACCAAATACCGCAGGTTCCCAAACCGCTGAAGAAGCAATTCGAATGGCATTTTTAGGTCATGAATTAGCTTGTCAAATAGGTCAAGAAGAAAATTTCTTTGTAAAACTAGAAGTTATATCCGATCCAAAATACTTATTACCTGACCCCATCGGAACATTGAAAGCCGCCGAATTTCTAGTCAAAAAAGGATTTACAGTTTTACCCTATATTAATGCAGATCCGATATTAGCATTACATCTGGAAGATTTAGGATGTGCAACCGTTATGCCCTTAGGTTCCCCAATTGGTTCAGGCCAAGGATTAAATAATTTAGCAAATATTAAAATTATTATTGAAAATGCTGGAGTACCTGTTATTGTGGATGCTGGAATTGGAGCACCTAGTGAAGCGGCTAGTGCTATGGAACTTGGAGCAGATGGTGTTTTATTGAACACGGCCGTTGCCCAATCTAAAAATCCTGCACAGATGGCTTTAGCAATGAAATTAGCAGTTCAATCAGGTCGATTAGGTTATTTAGCAGGTCGAATGGAAAAAAAACATTATGCGAACGCAAGTTCACCATTAGATCAAATTAGTAAAAATTAAGATTTGAGTACTTTCAATAATTTTAGAATAGACAGGAATCCCACGACAATTTATGTTATAAATTTAAATTTCATATATAATACTAAAATATAATAATATACTATAAAAATATTATTTTCTAAATTTAAATATTTATATATAAAGGATTTTCATTTATGGATACTCGTCTATTTGTAATTGCTCTACCATTGTTAGTGGCAGCATCATGGGCATTATACAATATTGGCCGTTTAGCTATTCAACAAATTCAACGTTTATCACGTTAATGTCGAGAATGTGAAATCAAATAAGAAAATTTTATTGGATTTTAATAAATAATTTTATTTTTATTGAACTACATTACAATTTAAGATAACAAATACTAAAATTATAAAAACTTATGTCTCATACTGTTAAAATTTATGATACATGCATTGGATGTACACAATGTGTCAGAGCATGTCCTACAGACGTACTAGAAATGGTACCATGGGATGGCTGTAAATCAGGTCAAATTGCTTCATCTCCTCGTGTTGAAGATTGTGTAGGCTGTAAAAGATGTGAAACTGCATGTCCTACTGATTTTCTAAGTGTCCGTGTATATTTAGGCGCAGAAACTACTCGAAGTTTAGGTTTAGCTTACTAATCTACTCTTACTTTTTATTTTTACTTTCAAGTAAAGATAAAAAGTAAACTTTTCAGTTTAACTTCTTGGTTTTCTTTCGTTTCCAAAAATCTTTCAAATTATCAATTTATTAAGAATTTGACTTTTGAATAAATTTTTTATATCATAATTTCAGAATTATTTATAGAGATTAAAAAATGGCTGTCCCTAAGAAACGAACATCAAAATCTAAAAAAAATGCTCGTAAGGCGAACTGGAAACGAAAAGGTTATAAAGCAGCTCAAAAATCTTTATCGTTAGCTAAATCAATGTTACGAGGTAAAACAACAAGTTTTGTATATAGTATGTATGTCGAAGAAGGCGAATAAATCTTTAAAAGTTTTTTAAAGATTTATTTAAGAAATTGTATATAGTAATGTATTTTAAAAGTTTGCAGATGTGGCGGAATTGGTAGACGCGCTAGGTTTAGGTTCTAGTAACTTTGGTTGTGAGAGTTCGAGTCTCTCCATCTGTAATTTCTAAGTTTTCAATAATTTTTAGTAATTTTTACATTCAATAATCTTTGTTAACAAATGCTTCCTTTTACTCTTCAACAACTTCGGATTTTAAAAGCCGTTGCAACCGAAAAAAATTTTACAAGAGCCGCTTCCGTTTTATATATTTCTCAACCCTCATTAAGTAAACAAATTAAAAGTCTGGAAAAAAATCTCGATACGTTATTAATTAATCGGGAACGCAATAAGTTATCGTTAACAGAGAATGGAGAAGTTCTTTTGCAGTATTCTGAACGAATTTTAGCTCTCTGTGAAGAAAGTTGTCGAGCTTTAATTGATTTAAAAAATGGTGAGCGAGGAAATTTAACCGTTGGAGCTAGTCAAACCATCGGAACATATCTAATGCCGCGTATCCTAGCTTTATTTGCTCAAAACTATCCACAAATTGATTTAAAAGTTCAGGTAAATTCAAGTCGTATCATTGCAAAGAATATCATCAATCGAGAAATTGATATAGCAGTTGTTGGCGGCGAAATCTCGGATGATTTAAAACGCAATTTGACAATTCAACCATTTGTTTATGATGAACTTAGTTTAATTATTTCGAAATCTCATCCGTTTGCAAAGAAGAAAAAAATCAATAAAGAAGACCTATATTGTTTAGATTTTATTACTTTGAATTCAAATTCAACCATTAAAAAATTTATTGATACTATCCTGATTCAAAATCACATTGAAACAAATCAATTAAAAACTATTTTACAATTAAATTCGATTGAAGCTATTAAAACAGCTGTCAGTTTAGGCTTAGGAGCAGCCTTTGTTTCTTCCTCAGCGATTGAAAAAGAAATTCAACTTCAAACGATTGAAATTATTCAAATTGATAACATTAGAATTAATCGAAAATTGTCAATTCTTAGTAACCCAGATTGCTATAAATCGAAAGCTTTTGAATTTTTTTATCTCGAACTCAATCGTTTAAAAAATAAGATTGAAACCTAATGGATAGTTTGAAAAAAGTTGACGGTTTCAAAAAAATTTTAGTATGATACGAAGAAAAAATAAATTAATTTAGATTATGAAATATGCAATTGTCGAAATCAGTGGAAGACAATTTTGGATTGAAACTGGAAAATATTATGATTTTAATCGAATTCCAACTGAATTAGGAAAACAAATTACATTAAATCGAGTTCTATTAGTCAATGATGAAGGAAAACTTTTCATTGGAAAACCGTATTTAGAAAGTGTAAAAATTAAAGGAAAAATTTTAGAACATTTACGTAGTAAAAAAACAATTGTTTATAAAATGCGTCCGAAGAAAAAAACTCGTAAAAAACAAGGCCATCGTCAAGAATTAACACGAGTTTTTATTGAAGATATTGTTATGAATTAAGCTATAAATTAAAAAATTATCTGGAGGTAACTCAAATGGCACATAAAAAAGGGGCAGGAAGCACAAAGAATGGTCGCGATTCAAATGCGAAACGCTTAGGAGTAAAACGATTTGGTGGTGAAAAAGTTAGGGCAGGAAATATTTTAATTCGTCAACGCGGAATGAAATTTAAACCTGGCTCAAATGTAGGATGTGGAAAAGATTTTACATTATTTGCTTTAGTTGATGGAATAATTAAATTTGATTATCAAGAAGGAAACCAAAAACGCGTGAATATAGTTGTATAAAATATTATAAAAAAGTTTTCGATGCGAAAAAAACTCTTTCAAATTAATTCCTTTCAAAATAAATATCAAACTTTAGTTAACGAAATAAATCTCATTGAAGATAGTTTAAAAGCTCTTAGTGATAGTGAACTACGAGTTAAAAATTTTCAATTAAAACAACAATATAAGGATACTCAAGACTTAAATCCATTAATTGCCCAATCTTTCGCATTAACACGGGAAGCAAGTCTTCGAACACTTGGATTAAGGCATTTTGATGTTCAATTAATCGGAGGTCTGGTTTTAAATAATCAAAAAATTGCCGAAATGAAAACGGGTGAAGGAAAAACATTAGTTGCAACTTTACCCGCGTGTTTAAATGCCTTAAGCAATAAGGGTGTTCATATTGTGACCGTCAATGATTATTTAGCAAGTCGAGATCAAGTATCAATGTCTCAAATTTATAAATTCTTAGGCTTTGATACAGGCTTGATTCAAAATGATATGACACCTTTTGAACGGAAAAAAAACTATAATGCGGATATTACCTATGTAACAAACTATGAATTAACATTCGATTTTTTACGAGATAATATGGCATTAAATTTAACCGATGTTGTTTTACGACCATTTAATTATTGTATTATTGATGAAGTCGACTCAATTTTAATTGATGAAGCTCAAACGCCTTTAATTATTTCAAATAATATTGAAACTCCGGTTGATAAATATATTATTGCGGCTGAAATTACAAATTATCTAACGCTAAACATTCATTATAAAGTGGATGAGAAGAATAAAAATATAATTTTGACAGATCAAGGCAGTAAACAAATTGAACAAATATTACGAATTCAAGATTTATATGATGTTCGTGATCCTTGGATTCCGTATGTTATTAATGCAATTAAAGCGAATGCCTTATTCTTTAATAATGTTCATTACATTGTTCAAAATGATCGAATCGTTATTGTCGATGAATTTACAGGACGAATTATGCCAGATAGACGGTGGGGAGATGGATTACATCAAGCTATTGAAGCAAAAGAAAAACTTCCGATTCGACAAAAAACTGAAACCGTTGCCGCGATAACCTATCAAAATTTCTTTTTATTATATCCAAAGTTATCTGGAATGACTGGAACGGGTAAAACGGCCGAGATTGAGTTTGAAAAAATTTATAATCTTTCGGTTGAGGAAATTCCAACAGCGCGTCCAACCTTACGAAAAGACTTACCCGATTTGATTTATAAAGATCAATTTTCAAAATGGAGTGCTATCGCACAGACTTGTAATCAAATATCATCGACAGGTCAACCAATTCTAATTGGAACTACGACGGTCGAAAAATCAGAAATGTTAGCTCAATTATTAAACGAGTATAGATTGTCGTATCAAATATTGAATGCTAAGCCTGAGAATGTTCGTCGGGAATCAGAAATTGTTGCACAAGCTGGGAAAAAAGGTGCAATTACTATTGCTACCAATATGGCGGGTCGAGGAACGGACATCATTTTAGGTGGGAATATAAATTTTAAAATTCAAAAAGAATTATATGATATTTTAACCGTCGCTAGAAATTATGTTTTATCTAAAAATATTAATATTCTACAATCCCCACTTAAAACTAAATTTCATTGGAGTTCTCAAAAATTTTTAAGTGTTTTAAATTCTTTAGTAACTGATTCGAACTTTTTGAAACTTTCCGATATTGACATTTTAAGAATTTTACGAGAGAACGATAAAATTTCGATTCCAAGTAATTCTTATACTTGCTCGATTAAATTTTTGATCGATGAATTAGTTCTCTACTATAGAAAATCTCAAGAACAAGAAAATAGAATTGTTAAGAATTTAGGTGGATTATATATTATTGGAACGGAAAGAAATGATTCTCGAAGAGTCGATAATCAGTTACGGGGTCGATGTGGACGACAAGGAGATCCTGGAACGTCAAGATTCTTTTTAAGCTTAGACGACAATTTACTTCGTCTTTTTGGAGGTCCAAAAATTCAAGAATTCATGCAAACTCAAATGATGGATGATTCACCTTTAGAGTCAAATTTTTTAACACGAAGTCTGGATTCGGCACAAGAACGAGTGGAAGAAAGAGCTTATCAACAACGAAAAAATTTATTTGATTACGATGATATTTTAAATAAACAACGAAATATTATCTATTTTGAACGTCGTCAAATTTTAAACAGTGCATCGAATCAAAAAAATATTTTAGCCTACGGTGAACAGATTATTACAGATATATTCTTAGAGCTTAAAAAAGAACGAGTTTCCAAGAAAGATATTTTACTACTCTTTGAAAACTTATTCGGAAAAGACTTATCATTACTTTCAAGTAAAAACGCAAAAGTATTAACCGATGACTTTAGTTGGAGTGAATTAAAACTATATTTATTTAATGAATTTTGGTTAACATATCAGTCAAAAATAAATGAATTAGCGGTATATGGAGACGGTATTTGTGAGAATCTAGAACGAAGCATTATTCTCATTAATATTGATCGAATTTGGCGCGAACATTTACAAAAAATGACACTTTTAAGAGAAGCTGTTGGATGGAGAGGGTATGGACAAAGAAATCCATTATATGAATATAAACAAGAAGCATTCTATTTATTTGAAAATCGTAAAAAGATCTTGCGACACTTAGTTATTTATGATCTACTAAGATCATCCATTTTATAAAAAATTTATTATTACTTTAATTTTCTTATGTCAAAAAAAACATTGTCAAATAAAAGTCGATATTCCGTTTTAAAACTATCAGGTTTTCGAGCTCGAATGTCAACGGCAGAAGGACGGAAAACTATCCGTAACCGTCGAAAAAAAGGTCGAAAAATCTTAGCTATTCGTGGATAAGATTGATGAACCATTGAAAATTATTGGTATTTCAATAATTTTCAATGGTTCAAGACTGGCCAGAAAAACTCCTAATTAATATTCCTTCGATGGTTCATTAGGAGAATTATCTCTTTCAATAATAAATAATTTTTTATTTAAAACTAATATAATATTAATTTAATAAACTAATTTTTTGAAGAAGTATCATATGAAATTTACTAGTGAATTAGCTCTGTTTCTAAAAGCTCGCTATCCAATAATTTATATTAATACAATTGAAGAAGATCGAGTAGAATACGTAATTCGAAAAAATGTTAAAATGAATTTAAATCGAAGTATCTATAGCTGGGATTTTGTTGATGGATATACTAATAACCCTAATAATCAGGGATTTGGAAAACGAAATCCCTTACAAGCATTAGAATTAGTAGAGCGTCTAAATCCGGAAACCCCCGCACTTTTTTTATTAAAAGATTTTAATCGGTTTTTAAGCGATCTATCGATTTCACGAAAACTTAGAAATATTAGTAGAATTTTAAAATTACAACCAAAAACTATAATTATTATTGGATCAGATTTAAATATACCTAAAGAATTACAAGAATTAATTACCGTTTTACAATTTCAGCTACCCTTAGAAGATGAAATTAGTCAAGAGTTAAATCGGTTAATTGATTCCTTAAATATTAAAATTGAGCCAGAATTGTTTGAAAGTCTAACCCGAGCTTGTCAAGGACTATCATTAGAAAGAATTCGACGCGTCTTAGCAAAAATTATTGCCACTTATAAAACAATAGATGAAAATAGTATTTCAGTTTTGCTAAGTGAAAAAAAACAAATTATTAGTCAAACTGAAATTTTAGAATATTGTTCCGTGAACGAAAAAATTTCAAATCTTGGTGGATTAAATAACTTAAAAGATTGGTTAAATAAACGAAAAACAGCTTTTAGTATTCAAGCTTCGAATTATGGATTACCAACTCCTCGGGGACTATTATTAATTGGAATTCAAGGAACAGGGAAATCATTAACGGCTAAAGCAATTGCTAATGATTGGCAATTACCCTTATTAAAATTAGATGTTGGAAAATTATTTGGTGGAATAGTTGGAGAATCTGAATCAAGATTACGACAAATGATTAATGTTGCCGAAACAATATCACCTTGTATTTTATGGATTGACGAAATTGATAAAGCCTTTACAAATACAGAAAGTAAAGGGGATAGTGGAACAAGTAATCGAGTTTTAGCAACATTTATCAGCTGGTTATCTGAAAAAACAAAACCTGTTTTTGTCATTTCAACAGCCAATAATATTGAATTATTACCCCTTGAAATTATTCGAAAAGGTAGATTTGATGAAATCTTTTTTTTAGATTTGCCAAGAAAAGAAGAACGAGAAGAAATTTTTAAGATTCATCTTCAAGAATTTAGACCGGATAGTTGGAAATCGTTTGATTATCCAAAATTAGCTCAATTATCTGAATCTTTCTCTGGTGCTGAAATTCGCCAAAGTATTATTGAAGGAATGTATTTGGCATTTTATGAAAAACGTGAAGTTACGACCGATGATATCTGTTTGGCCTTAAAAGAATTAATTCCATTAGCGAATCTTGAGAGTAATCAAATGATAGCACTTCAAAATTGGGCTTCATCTGGTCAGATTCGTTTAGCATCTTCTAAAAATATATATATTTAAATTAGTAGTATTGTTATAAAAATAAATGAAACAAAAAGTTTTTCGAACATTGGCTGATCTACGATTTTCTATTTTTATTTTGTTATTGATCAGTTGCTGTAGTATTTTAGGAACAATTATTGAACAAGATCAAAGTATTGAAACATATAAGATTAACTATCCGTTAACTAATCCAATTTTTGGATTTTTATCTTGGGACTTAATTCTTAAACTGGGTTTAGATCATGTTTATAAAACATGGTGGTTTCTTGGACTTATCTTTTTATTTGGTTGTAGTTTAACCTTATGTAGCTTTTTACAGCAATTACCATCATTAAAAATTGCCCGACGATGTCAATTTTTTCGAACTACAAATCCTTTTTACCGTCTAAAAATATCAACAATTTTAAATAAATTTTCATGGAATAAAATTCTAGCTCGAATCAAAGATAAAGATTACTCGATTTTTCATCAGAAAAATATGATTTATTGTTATAAAGGTTTAATCGGACGAATTGGACCTATTATTGTTCATTTTAGTATGATTTTAATCTTACTTGGAACAATAGTTGGTTCACTCTTTGGATTTAAAGCTCAAGAAATTGTTCCTAAAACTGAAAATTTTCACATCCAAAATATTCTTGCAACAGGTCCATTAACTGTTATATCTCAATCCTCAGCTCGGATTAATGATTTTTGGATTACATATACGCCAACAAAAACAATTGCTCAATTTTATTCAGATATTTCGATCCTCAATTCCCAAGGAAATGAGATCACTCGAAAAACCATTTCGGTCAATTATCCGTTGATTCACAATGGAGTCTATTATTATCAAACCGATTGGAATTTAATTGGACTACGAATAGAAAATTTGAAACAACAAATTCGTCAATATCCTTTATTAAATATTTTTGGAAATTCTAGTAAGGTTTGGCTAACTTGGATCTCAAGTCCTAAAAGCCCTGAGAATGGAGTTGTTTTAATCATTGATAATTTAGAAGGATATTGTTCATTGTATGATATGACAGGAAACTTTTTAGGGAATCTTGAACTCAATGAAAGTAATAAGTTTAATCAACCATTGACATTCGTCGAAATTATAAGTTCAACGGGGTTACAAATTAAAACAGATCCGGGCATTCCAATGATTTATTCTGGATTTTTCTTTTTAATGCTAAGTACCCTTCTTAGCTATATTACCTACTCACAAATTTGGCTCATTCAACGAAATCAAAAGTTATTTATCGGGGGAACTACAAATAGAGCAATTTTTGATTTTGAATTAGAATTTTTTAAAGTTATAAAATAAAAATAGTGATAAAACTTTTACTTTTGTTTTATAATTCTATTTAACAAGTTTCGAACTTGGGAAGAATTATAATAATAAAACTTTTTTATGACAGCAACTTTAGAAAGACGTGAAAGCGTTTCTGTATGGGAACGTTTCTCTGCATGGATTACTAGTACAGAAAACCGTTTATACATCGGTTGGTTTGGTTGTTTAATGTTCCCTACATTATTAACAGCTACTTCTTGTTACATCATTGCGTTTATCGCAGCTCCTCCAGTTGATATTGATGGTATCCGTGAACCTGTAGCAGGTTCTTTATTATACGGTAACAACATCATTTCTGGTGCAGTTATTCCTAGTTCTAACGCTATCGGTATGCACTTCTACCCAATTTGGGAAGCAGCTTCAATCGATGAATGGTTATACAATGGTGGTCCTTACCAATTAATCGTATTACACTTCTTATTAGGTGTAGCAGCTTACATGGGTCGTGAATGGGAATTATCATACCGTTTAGGTATGCGTCCTTGGATCTTCGTAGCATTCTCTGCTCCAGTTGCAGCAGCTTCTGCAGTATTCTTAGTATACCCAATCGGTCAAGGTTCATTCTCTGATGGTATGCCTTTAGGTATTTCTGGTACTTTCAACTTCATGTTAGTATTCCAAGCTGAGCACAACATTTTAATGCACCCATTCCACATGGCTGGTGTTGCTGGTGTATTCGGTGGTTCTTTATTCTCAGCTATGCACGGTTCATTAGTAACTTCTTCTTTAATCCGTGAAACAACTGAAAACGAATCTACTAACTACGGTTACAAATTCGGTCAAGAAGAAGAAACTTACAACATCGTTGCAGCACACGGTTACTTTGGTCGTTTAATTTTCCAATACGCTTCATTCAACAACTCTCGTGCTTTACACTTCTTCTTAGCTTTATGGCCAGTTGTAGGTATCTGGTTAACTGCTATGGGTATCAGCACAATGGCGTTCAACTTAAACGGTTTCAACTTCAACCAATCAGTTGTTGATTCTCAAGGTCGTGTTATTAACACATGGGCTGACATCATCAACCGTGCTGATTTAGGTATGGAAGTAATGCACGAACGTAACGCTCACAACTTCCCATTAGATTTAGCTTCAGGTGAAGTATTACCAGTTGCTTTAACAGCTCCAGCTGTTAACGGTTAATTTGCTAATCTCTAGTTTCTAAAATTTCTAAACCTTTTAAAGGTTTAGAAATTACTATTTATTCTTTGCTCTATCTCGAAAAAATCACTCACAGATGAAAATATTACATGGTCTAAAATGAAAGGAAAAGAAAAAAAATAAAATATTGAAACAATTCTAAAATCTTGAGTGTCTTGCGACTTGAAAAATTAGGAATAAGTTTTGCTTTTCTTTCAACTTACTAAAGCTAAGTTGAAAGAAAAGTCGATTGGAGTGAAGTGAAAAATGGTTCCAAAGATTGACTCATTAGTTTTTATTTGACCAACGTTCTAAAACTAATGTATTTGACCCATCCTCATTTTGACAATATTTTACAGGTTGAAAACCAATTTTTTGACTTTCACCAATAACAACTTCACCTGCATATTGTTGAGCAATTCTATCGATAAAGTTTTCCGTTGGATATGGTTGTTCCCAAAAACTAATATCAGCTACTAATTCATACTCTTGTCCATTCCAACAAAAACTAATATCATAACCATTTGATTGTGGAATAACTAAATTAATATGAGACGAAGTTGAATTTGGAACTGTTGCTTCTTCTTGTTTATGTCTAATAGCTAATCGATTTAAAGCTTTTTCTAAATAAAATAAGTTTTGAAAACGAGTTTTTATATGTGTGAAGTGTGACATAACATTTTAGTAATAAATAAACTTACGTATAATTATATTACTTTGAAACTGATTTTTTCGTCTATATTTAAAAATTTAATTTAAAGAATATCTGCTTTCTTTAAAAGGTTTAAAACTGTTTGAGTCGGTTGAACACCGTCTTTTAACCATTTTTGAATCTTTTCAGAATCGAATTTATACTTTTTTGAAATAGGATCATAGTAGCCAACTTCTTCAATCGGTCGTCCATCGCGTCTTGTTGCATTTTCCATAATAACTAATCGATAAGATGGAGAACGCTTTCTACCAATACGTTTTAATCGTAATTTTAACATAATTGTAATTTATAGATAAATGAATGATGTGTTGAATGAAACTATAGTTCGAAGTTTCACCTAACGGCGAGAATAATACTCAATAACTAGTAATTCATCTAATTGTAACGGAATATCTTCTCGATTACAATAATCAAGTACAGTTGCCTTTAATGAATTCGAATCAAATTTTAAATTGGAAGGAATTTCACTTCGTTGATTGTTTTTTAAATTGGCATCAATTAGATTTTTAGAGCTACTTTTTTCTTTAACACTAATTATATCATTTAGACGACATTGAAAACTTGGAATATTAATGACTTTGCTATTGACAGTAATATGACCGTGGTTTACTAATTGTCGAGCTTGTGCCATACTACTAGCAAATCCTAATGTAAAACAAAGTGTATCTAATCGCATCTCTAGAAGTTGAAGTAAAATTAGACCTGTAACCCCTTTTCGACGACGAGCTTCTTTGACGTATCTAAATAATTGACTTTCCGTCAAGCCATAATTAAACTTCAGTTTTTGTTTTTCTTCTAAACGGATTCCATATTCGGTTAATTTTTTACTCGTATCTGGAGAATTACCATCTTTTCCTGGACGATTTAACTTTTTCGATTTTTTTGTTGTTAAACCTGGTAATGAACCTAATCGTCGACTAATTTTTAATTTGGGTCCTCGATAACGTGACATATAAATAGATTTAATGTATAAATAATTTTTTAGAAATACTTAAGATAGAAAAATATCAACAAGGGCGAGTGACCGGACTTGAACCGGCGAATGGTGGAACCACAACCCACTGCCTTAACCACTTGGCTACACCCGCCATATTGTCCTACTATATACTTTATCAGGTTTTATAGTTAGTCGTCTAGATTAGTTTTAAGAATTTAAAAAATATGACAAAGATTAAAAATTTTTTTCTGAATGGTCAACTCTATTATGTCGAAGAAAGTGTTACAATTTCTGATCTAATTAATTATTTTAATTTTAATGACTCTTTACTAGTTTTAGAATATAATAATTTAATTTGTGATAAAAAAAATTGGAAAGAAATATTCATTGAAAATGAAGATAAAATTGAAATTGTAACAATTGTCGGAGGAGGATAATTCTATAAAAAATTATAGAATTATCTTTTTTGAAACCTTTAAACTCGAATCGTTGCATCAAACTCATTGGTTAGAATAGTCGTTAAATTGGTAAGAATAGTTTCTACATTTTCAGTTTGTAAAGTTTCAACATCCGACTGAAAAATAAGTTGTAAACATAAACTTGTATGTTGAGATGGAATCGATTGTCCACGATATTCATCTAATAAATTAATTTCTTTTAAAAACTGACTTCCATTTATATATAATACTTCTTTAATCTTACTGAAAGAAATATTATCTTTCACAATAAATGATAAGTCTTTAATAATTTTTGGATACGATGAATAGTCTTGATATACAGCTAATTTATTTTGTTTAAGTTGATCTTTAATTGGCTCAAATTCCAACTCAAATAAATATATATTGGTTGAAATGTTTAGTTTCTTGGCTAAAATCGGAGAGACTTGTCCAAAAATACCTAATTTAGTTCCATCTGATAAAAATATTTCTGCGGTACAATAGAAATGAAAGATATTTTTTTCACGGATTGATTGATAGGATTGCCAATATGTACCAATATTTAATTTTTTGAATAATTGCTCCATTCGTCCTTTGGCTTCAAACCAACTTAATTGAGTATTCGTTGCCGACCAATTGGATTTGGTTGAAAATCCACCAAAAACTCCTGCGACTACTTCCCTTTCAAGAATTAAAGAAGATGAATCAAGTGAAAAAATATGTCCATATTCAAATCCTTCTAGAACGGAGTTTCCTTTTTTGAAATTCTCTTCTACCGCTTTCAGTAAATTCGGCAATAAACTTGAGCGTAACTTCGAATAATCTTTCACAAGGGGATTAATTAATTCAACCTCATTTTTAAAATAACTTTCTTGATTTACAAGTGAATACTGGATTAATTCCGTTAAACCTAAATTAATCAGACATGACGTAAGTTTTTTTCGTGTTCGATAATCCCAATCTTCTTTTCCAAGATTTTTAATTGGTGGTAATCTTGTTAAAAAATTATTAAATCCATAAAGTCGACCAATTTCTTCAATGACATCAATGTCCCGAACAATATCATCATTCCGGAATGAGGGGATAATAATCTCCCAGTTACCGTTTGGACTGTCATAGGTCATTTGAAACTGTAATCGTGTTAAAGCTTCGGTAATAAGTTGCGGACTAATATAATCAGCATCGATAGTTTTTGTTTTTTGAATTGGTCCTAAAACTTGTTTAACTTTTTCATAACTAAGTTTAATTGTTCTAACTGGATCCTTGATTGGTTTAGAAATAGTATGAAGTTTACAGATTAAGTTAGGGTTTTCAATTCGTAACAAACTAATAAAGCGATAAACAGCTTCTAAAAGTGTTGTATTTTTAATTGATTTTTCATATCGAGCTGATCGATCGGTTCTTAAACCTAAGATTCGAGATTGTTGTCGAATTTGTGCCGCGTTAAAAATACTAGCTTCGACTAATAAAGTTTTAGTATCAATTGAATACGTCGTCTCATTACTTGCGATAATTCCTCCTATACTGATTGGTAAATCATCCGCTTTGACAACTAAAACTGATTCTTCTAACAAATACTGATTTCCATTCCTTGCCAGAAATTGACACGGTTCTTCTAAGCCTTTCAAGGACAACTGAATTTTAGAATTTGGGACCTTTGCAGTAATTTTATCAAAATCATAAAATTCCAATGGATAACCTGTTTCAACTAAAATATAATTTTGAAAATCCGTTAAATTATTTTCAACAGGGAATCCAGAACTAATTAACTTCTGTTGGAGCCATTTTGGCGATTTAAAACTATTTAAATTTTCAATAATTAAACTAATAAATCCAGAGCAATTCGTTTGAATTGGATCATTTGAAATTAGACTTTCAAATTCTTGAGACCATGGATAAGTTTTCGTTGAATAAGCTAATTGGCTTGGATTATGATTTAATAAAGCGGCAATTTCTAATGAAAGTCCTTGAATTGATAAACTATCTGAACGATTTGCAGTTGACGAAATATCTAATGCTAGTGTTGTTTCGTTTCCTAGTTCAACTTCTAAAACTTCTTCAACTTCAAATCCACCTAGAGTCAATTTAGTAATTAAAGTCTCGACACTTATTGTTTCAAGATTTACTAATTCCTTAAGCCATCTTAATGATATTTGCATTTTTAAATTTTTATAAGTTTTTTTTACCTAATTAACTAGCTTTAGTAAATACTAACCCATTTGTATTTCCATATCGTTCCATAAATCTCATAAACCTATCCCAAGCTTTAGGTGTTTTCATAATATAAATAGATTCAATCGTTTCAGGTTTTCCATTACTAAAGTGAGCACTCACGTCGCGCGTTTCTAAAATTCCTTCCTCATCAATTAAATACATTCCCGTAATTTCTCCTTCTTTGGCCGTACTTTTATCTAAGATATTTGGATTTTTAAACCGAAAAGTTGCTGTTCCTGTACTTCCATCGCGTGATCGAGTTAACCGAACATCGGGTAAGACTTTTTCATCTAAGCCTTTGATAAATTGAATTTTCGCTTGCATAATTTTAGAGTTATTTTAGATTAATAATCTATAATAAGTATCTTGATTATGCCGTTTCTAGAAATTTAAAACAACTCTTTTAGTTTGAAAAATTATTTGAACGAAGGTAAAACTGGGGTGGCAGGATTTGAACCTACGAATGGCGGAGTCAAAGTCCGCAGCCTTACCGCTTGGCGACACCCCAAAATCTTATTTTAAATAAGATTCAATCATGAGAATAAAAGTATTGGGCAAGAAGGGATTCGAACCCCTGACACCGTAGTTCGTAGCCACGTGCTCTAGTCCACTGAGCTACAAGCCCAAAACATGATTTCAGATTCTAATTATACTAGAAATTTACTCTATTAGTAAAGTTAAAAAAAAAATTAAAAGAGTTTAGATTTCAGCTTGTAAAATTAGCAAAACCTTAGGTAAAGTAATTTTAAAATAGTTCTCACAAAAGTAAAAAGATGGCAAAAAAAATTTTATATCAAGATAATGCTCGTCGAGCTTTAGAACGTGGAATGGAAATTATGGTCGAAGCTGTTTCAGTTACACTAGGGCCAAAAGGCCGAAATGTAGTTTTAGAAAAAGCTTATGGTTCACCACAAATTGTTAATGATGGAGTTACGATTGCAAAAGAAATTAATTTACCAGATCATATTGAAAATACGGGTGTTTCATTAATCCGTCAAGCTGCTTCCAAAACAAACGATGTAGCAGGTGATGGAACAACAACCGCAACAGTTTTAGCCTATGCTATGGTGAAAGAAGGTTTAAAAAACGTTGCCGCTGGAGCAAATCCAATTTCAATTAAATTAGGGATGGAAAAAGCAGCACAATATTTAGTGACACAAATTAATGAATTTGCTCAACCCGTCGAAGATATTCAAGCAATTCAACATGTCGCTTCCATTTCTGCAGGAAATGATGATGTAATTGGCTCATTAATAGCTGATGCATTAGCAAAAGTCGGAAAAGAAGGCGTTATTTCGTTAGAAGAAGGAAAGGGAATTGTAACCGAATTAGAAATTACCGAAGGAATGAAATTAGAGAAAGGATTTATTTCTCCATATTTTATTACAAATACAGATAAAATGGAAGTTTCGTATGACAATCCGTATATTTTATTAACCGATAAAAGAATTACGTTAGTTCAACAAGATTTACTGCCAATTTTAGAACAGATTACAAAAACAAAACGACCACTTCTTATTATTGCAGAGGATGTTGAAAAAGAAGCTTTAGCGACACTAATCTTAAATAAATTACGTGGGATTGTAAATGTAGTGGCAATTCGTGCTCCAGGATTTGGTGAATTACGGAAGCAAATGTTAGCTGATATTGCTATATTAACTGGCGGAACTGTTATTACTCAAGATGCTGGATTAAGTCTTGATAATGTGCAATTAAATTTATTAGGTCAAGCCCGTCGAATTATAGTTACGAAAGACACAACAACAATTGTTGCGGATGGCCAAACCTTGGATGATATTAAAGTCCGTTGTGAACAATTGCGGAAACAAGCAAATCTTGCAGATACTGCATATGAAAAAGAAAAACTACAAGATCGAATTGCAAAATTATCTGGTGGAATTGCCGTTATTAAAGTTGGTGCGGTAACAGAAACCGAAATGAAAGATAAAAAATTACGACTAGAAGATGCTATTAATGCAACTCGAGCGGCCGTTGAAGAAGGAATTGTTCCAGGGGGTGGAGCGACATTTGTTCATTTATCTGAAAATTTAGTTACTTGGGCTAAAAACAATCTAAAAGAAGATGAATTTATTGGAGCAATGATTATTTCCCGTGCGATTTTAGCACCATTAAAAAGAATTGCAGAAAATGCTGGAATTAATGGCCCTGTCATTATTGAAGAAGTTCAACAACAAGAATTTGAAATTGGTTATAATGCGGCAAAAAATACCTTTGTAAATATGTATGAAGAAGGAATTGTAGATCCAGCAAAAGTGACTCGTTCTGGATTACAAAATGCAACTTCAATTGCTAGTATGATCTTAACAACAGAATGTATTATTGTTGATGATAATTTAACTTCAAACGAATATTAATATTTAATTAATATTCGTTTAAAATTGAAACTTAGATCTCGATTTCTGTCTTTTTATAAATCATTTAAGTTAGACATCGGATCCGAGTTTGATTCGGAATCAAGTTTTGAAGCAACCATTTCTTTCATAGCTACTTTTAACTCTTCTAAAGAAGATTTTAAACTGTCAATTTGATCATTTTGACTATTTTGACGAATGTTAGCAATTAGTTTTGAAATACTCTCTTGTTTCTGACTACTAATACTATCTTTCACTAGAGATAATTCTTTCTCAGCTTCAAAACATAATGTCTCCGCCTGATTTTTTAAATCAATGTTTTCTCGTTTTTCTTTATCAGCAGCTGCATATCGTTCCGCATCGGCTAACATACTTTCAACTTCTTTTTCATTTAAAGTTGATGCACCTTGAATAGTTACGGATTGTTCAACACCAGTTTCTTTTTCTTTTGCTTTCACCGATAAGATACCATCAACATCAATATCAAAAGTCACTTCAATTTGTGGTACGCCTCGATTAGCTGCTGGAATGCCATCTAACCTAAAGTTCCCTAAACTTTTATTTCCTGCAACAAGTTCACGTTCTCCTTGTAAAATATGAATTTCTACATTAGTTTGATTATCAACAGCAGTTGAGAACATTTCTGATTTTTTAACTGGAATTGTTGTATTTCTAGCAATAATTTTTGTCATAACACCACCAAGTGTTTCAACACCTAACGATAATGGAGTAACGTCTAATAGTAAAATATCTTTAATTTCACCAGCTAAAATACCTGCTTGAATTGCTGCACCAATGGCAACAACTTCATCTGGATTTACAGATTGGTTTGGCTTTTTACCAGTTAATGATTCGACTAATTGTTGAATTGCCGGAATTCGTGTAGAACCGCCAACTAATACAACTTCATTAATATCTGACTTATCTAATCGGGCATCATTTAAAGCTTTTTCAACTGGAATTCGACAACGATCAATTAAATTTTCACATAATTTTTCAAATGTTTCTCGAGTCAATTCCTTATCAATATGTTTTGGACCTGTTTGATCCGCTGTAATAAACGGTAATGAAATATTTGTTTTATCAACCGTTGATAATTCCATTTTTGCTTTTTCTGCAGCTTCAGTTAAGCGCTGTAAAGCTTGAATATCTGTCGATAAATCAATTCCTTCTTTTTGTTTAAAGTCATTCATTAGCCAAGTAACTAAAACTTTATCAAAGTCATCTCCACCTAAATTTGTATCTCCAGCGGTTGCTAAAACCTCAAAAATTCCATCACCTACTTCTAAAATTGAAACATCAAATGTTCCTCCCCCTAAGTCAAAAACAAGAATTGTCTCATTTTGTTTCTTGTCTAAACCATAAGCTAATGATGCCGCTGTCGGTTCATTAATAATTCGTAAAACTTCAATTCCAGCGATTTTACCAGCGTCCATTGTTGCTTGGCGTTGGGAATCGTTAAAATATGCTGGAACCGTAATAACAGCTTGAGTTACATCTTGACTTAAATAAGTTTTTGCATCGTTAATTAATTTTCTTAAAACTTGAGCTGAAATTTCCTCAGGGCTAAATTCTTTCGTTAAGGCCGGACATTTAATTTTAATATTGTCATTCGAATCTTTGGTTACTTTATAAGGTAACTGTTTAGCCTCTGCTGAAATTTCACTTTCTTTTGATCCAATAAACCGTTTCACAGAAAAGAATGTATTTTCTGGATTAATCACGGCTTGTCGTTTTGCAATTTGTCCCACCAATAATTCTTGTTTTTTTGTATAAGCGACAATTGAAGGGGTTGTTCGTAAACCTTCAGCATTTATAATTACACTTGGTTGTCCACCTTCAATAGCTGCTACTACAGAATTTGTCGTACCTAAATCAATTCCTACAACTTTTGCCATATGTTTTTAATACAATATTCTTATTTTTATTAGTTATTATAAATTGCTAACCTATTCTTTCATAAACTTTAAAATCCGTACTTTTCTAAGAGATTAAAAATAACAATTTATATTTGCCATATATAGACAAAATCAACTTGATACTTTATACTTTCGATTATGATTTACTAATTTTAATTTGTTTATCTGAGTCTTAAATTTCAAGAAGTAACGTTAATTAATTATCAAAAACATTTGGAGGACTACCGTGAGTGTGGGTTTATTAGGGAATAAAATTGGCATGACACAAATCTTTGATGAAAGTGGAAACATTATTCCAGTTACCATTTTAAAAGTTGGACCATGTGTTGTAACACAAGTCAAAACTGAAGCCAAAGATGGTTACAATTCGATTCAAGTTGGTTATAGTCGTGTTTCAAGTAAATCATTGACTCAGCCAGAATTAGGCCATTTACAAAAATCAAATATCCAACCGTTAAAACATTTAAAAGAGTTTCGTATCACTGAAGAGCAGAACTTTGAAGTTGGCCAAACCTTAACCGTTGATTTATTATCCTTAGGTCAATTCGTTGATATTCAAGGAAAAACAATTGGTAAAGGCTTTACAGGTTTGCAAAAACGTCATAACTTTGCACGCGGACCTATGACACATGGTTCGAAAAACCATCGTGCACCAGGATCAATTGGTATGGGTACAACTCCGGGACGTGTTTTACCTGGAAAAAGAATGTCAGGTCAAGTAGGAAATAAAATTATAACTGTTAAAAAGCTTAAAGTTATTCAATTAAACTTAGAAGAAAATATCTTAGTGATTAAAGGTTCAGTTCCAGGAAAACCTGGAAATTTATTAAGTATTGTTCCTTCGAATTCATAAAGTTCAATCTTACTATTAACAAAATCAAGTATGACCGTTCAAAAATTTATAAAATATACTCCCTTAGATTTCACAGGGAAAGCATTAGATTCTACTGCAGAATTACAATTAAGTGTTTTGGAAAAATCAGGAAACTATTTGTTACACAAAGATCTTCTAAGACATTATAATTCTCAACGTCAAGGAACTGTTTCCACTAAAACTAGAAGTGAAGTTCGCGGTGGTGGCCGTAAACCGTGGCGTCAAAAAGGAACGGGCCGTGCACGAGCAGGTTCCAATCGTTCACCTTTATGGAAAGGTGGTGGTGTAATTTTTGGGCCAAAACCAAAAATCGTTTCAATTAAAGTAAATAAAAAAGAGCGTCGACTAGCTTTACAAACTTTACTATATAACAAAAAAAATAATATTTTAGTAATTGAAAATTTAGAGAAGGGAATAACAGATTCGAAAACAAAAAGTTTTCTAGATATTTGTAAGAACTGTTCTGTCAATCTAGATCAAAAAGTATTGATCGTTGTAGCGGAAAAAACCGTTCCATTAAAATTAGCAACACAAAATATTCAAAACGTTGAATTAATTTTAGCCTCAAATTTAAATACCTTTAGTTTACTAAACGCAAAACAAATTCTCTTAACCCCATTAGCCTTAACTACTATAAAGGAGATTTATTGTGATTAACTCTTCCGATTCTAATGCACAAATTATCAAATATCCTATTATTACCGATAAAGCTACAAGACTTCTAGAAAAGAATCAATATAGTTTTATCGTCGATCGTTACTCGGATAAAATTACAATCAAAGCAGCCATTGAATATTTATTTAATGTAAAAGTGATAAAAGTTAATACGTGTCGTCTTCCTCGGAAACAAAAACGTGTAGGGAAATATATTGGCTGGAAACCACAATACAAAAAAGCAATTGTAAGTTTAAAAGAGGGTGACGTAATCAACTTATTTACTGAAAATTAATAATTATAAAACTACTAACCTTTATGAGTATTCGTCTTTATAAATCATATACACCAGGGACACGAAATCGAGCACTTTCTAGTTTTAGCGAAATCACAAAGTCAAAACCAGAAAAAAGTTTAATTCAAAAAAATCATCGAAACAAAGGACGAAATAATCGTGGTGTAATTACAATTCGTCATCGAGGGGGTGGACACAAAAGACAATATCGTCTTGTTGACTTTAAACGCAATAAATACGGAATTGAAGGTAATGTAGCTGCTATTGAATATGATCCAAATCGAAATGCACGAATTGCGTTAGTTCATTATACGGATGGTGAAAAACGTTATATTTTACATACGAAAAACCTAGAAGTTGGGAATAAGATTGTATCTGGTTTGGAAGCTCCTTTCGAAATTGGCAATACCTTACCATTAATGAACATTCCTCTAGGAACTTCGATTCATAATATTGAATTAATTCCGAACCGAGGTGGACAACTTGTTCGAGCTGCTGGAACATCTGCAAAAATCCTAGCAAAAGAGGGAGACTATGTAACTTTACGATTACCATCGAAAGAAATCCGCTTACTTCGAAAAGAGTGTTTTGCAACTGTCGGTGAAGTAAGTAATAACGATGCGTTTTTAGTTCAAAGTGGAAAAGCGGGTCGAACAAGATGGCTAGGGAAACGACCTACTGTTCGTGGTTCTGTAATGAATCCTTGTGATCATCCACATGGTGGGGGTGAAGGTCGAGCACCAATTGGTCGAACTCGTCCATTAACACCATGGGGTAAACCAGCTTTAGGAATAAAAACACGAAAACGAAAAAAATTAAGTGATGCTTATATTCTTCGCAGACGTGGCTAAGTAATTATTTTATACATAACTAAAAATATTTTAAAATGACAAGATCATTAAAGAAAAGTCCTTTCGTGGCGTATCATCTTTTAAAAAAAATTAATAAAATGAACGAAGCCGGCAAAAAAGATACAATTACAACTTGGTCTCGATCATCAACTATTTTACCTAGTATGGTCGGATTTACAATTGCTGTTTATAACGGTAAACAACATGTTCCAGTTTTTATTTCGGATCAATATGTTGGACATAAATTAGGTGAATTTGTATCCACAAGAAATTTTAAAACTCATATCAAAGCTGATAGAAAAGGAAAACGTTAAATAAACGAATCAAATGAATCGAATTTTATATGAAATACGATGTAAGTGTAATGAAGAAATTTCTATTACAAAAAAACGAAAGTCAACGAATCGAAGTGAGGGTAAACCCCTATTATATCCGAATCCAACGGAACTTACATCAAAAACTTTCCAAATAAAATACGAAAAACCATTATCGTCCGTTGCAAAGTTTTTATTGAATAGTTTTCAAAATAAATATCTTTATTATGCAATTGATGATCTTTTATATTCATTAAACTCAAATCTAAGTGAAAGAGATAATCTCTTAGCACTTTTATATTCACCTGTTCTTTCATTACAAAATAATCTTTCGATTAATTTTTTTGATATATGGATTCAAGAAATTTATATTCATCAAACGTTGAAAACAAATAAATTTCTAAAAAATAATAGTCCTACTTTTGAATCCTCGAATTATATAATAATCAAACTTTTATATAGGACAAAGATTCCAGTGAAAAAACAGGAATCCTTATGGTAAGGTTTTTAGTTCTGTCAAAGGTTTGAAACGAGAGTTATTGATTATTAATTTAAGAATATCTATTAAACAAAATTAACTATGGAAAATTCGCAATCAGTCAAAGCAGTAGCGAAATATATTCGAATGTCTCCTCATAAAATAAGAAGAGTAATTGATCAAATTCGAGGTCGCTCATATCAAGAAGCACTAATGATTCTAGAATTCTTGCCCTATCAAGCAGGTGGCCCAATTTGGCAAGTCGTTCATTCAGCTGCAGCAAATGCTAAACATAACTATGGATTAGATAAAAAAAAATTAGTTATTAATGAAATCTTTGCAGATGAAGGACCGAAATTAAAACGAATTCGCCCTCGGGCTCAAGGTCGGGCGTATAAAATTTTAAAACCGACATGTCATATCACAGTCGTTATGAAAGAAATTAATTAACTTATGATTTTAAATTAAAAGGACTCAGTCTATGGGGCAAAAAACACATCCTTTAGGATTTAGATTAGGTATTACCCAAGAGCACAAATCAACTTGGTACGCTAATTTAAATCAGTATGCAAGTGTATTAGAAGAAGATGATAAAATTCGAACATATATCAACAGTATTGCAAAAACAAATAATATTTCAAATCTTAATATTTCGCGGAATGGTTTAAACGATCAAATTCAAGTTACTATTGAAACTGGAAAACCTGGAATTTTAGTTGGTGAATTAGGATCAGGACTTGAAACGGTCTTAAGTAACTTGAAAAAACTTTTACCATCGAACCGTCAAGTAACAATTAAAGTCTTTGAAGTTGAAAAGGTTGACTTAGATGCCAAGCTTCTTGCAGATTTAGTTGCCGAACAATTAGAAAAACGGATCGCATTTCGTCGTGCTATTCGTGAAGCTTTACAACGGGCTCAAAAACAAAATGTCAATGGTATTAAAATTCAAGTATCTGGAAGATTAAATGGTGCTGAAATTGCCCGTAGTGAATGGATTCGGGAAGGACGAGTACCATTACAAACTCTACGAGCAGACATTGATTATGCAACAAGTGAAGCTAATACAATCTACGGAGTATTAGGAATTAAAGTTTGGTTATTTAGAAATGAAATTTTATCTAAATAGAAAGAATTAAGAAAATTTATATTTTTATTAAATGAATTTGTTATGTTAAGTCCAAAAAGAACAAAATATAGAAAGTATCATCGAGGACGTATGAAAGGAAATGCAAGTCGTGGAAATGAAATTTGCTTTGGTAACTTTGGTTTACAAGCCTTAGAACCTACTTGGATTACGTCACGTCAAATTGAAGCTGCTCGTCGAACAATTACTAGATATACGAAACGGGGTGCAAAATTATGGATTCGAATTTTCCCCGATAAAACAGTAACGGCTCGAGCAGCTGAATCTCGAATGGGATCAGGGAAAGGGGCTGTTGATTATTGGGTAGCTGTAGTACGACCTGGCACTATTATATTTGAAATTAGTTCCGTTCCAGAAGAAGTTGCCAAAGCTGCCTTAAACTTAGCTTCTTATAAATTACCGTTAAAAACAAAATTTATTAATAAAGATAGTATTAAATAACAGATGAGTCTACCTCAATTTACTGATATTAGTTCACTTTCAAATACAGAGATTTCTGAAGCAATTATTGAAACTGAAACTGCACTATTTAATTTGCGCTTTAAAAAAGCTACACGTCAAAATTTTAAATCTCACGAGATCAAATCTACAAAACGTCGCTTAGCACAACTAAAAACACTTTTAACCTTACGTCTAGAAAGTTTGGATTCCAAAGACGAAACAAATAAATAATTCAAATCTAACAATTAAGGAGTTTTAAATGCCTCTGAAGCAACAAGTTGGTATTGTAATTAGCAATAAAATGCAAAAAACTATTGTTGTAAAAATCGAAAATCGATATCCCCACCCGATTTATTCGAAAACTTTAGTCAAAACAAAAAAATATTTAGCTCATGATGAGCAAGAACAATGTAATATTGGGGATCAAGTTCTAGTTCAAGAATGTCGACCTTTAAGTAAAAGAAAACGTTGGAAATTAATTGAAATTATTTCAAAATCATCGTTAATAAGTTAAGTATTATTTTATGATTTATCCTCAAACAATGTTAACAGTAGCGGATAACACCGGTGCTAAAAAAGTAATGTGTATTCGAGTATTAGGTGGTAACAAAAAATACGCGACAATTGGTGACACAATTATTGCAGTAGTGAAAGAGGCTATTCCAAATATGCCCGTGAAACGTTCAGATGTAGTTAAAGCGATTGTGGTAAGAACGAAAAAAACAATTCGTCGTTCTGATGGAATGTATATTCGATTTGATGATAATGCAGCAGTAATTGTAAATGCTGATAGTAATCCTCGCGGGACACGCGTCTTTGGTCCGGTTGCCCGAGAGATTCGTGATAAGAATTTTTCAAAAATTGTATCCTTAGCACCGGAGGTCTTATAAAATGGCAAACAAACAAAAACTACATGTGAAAGTAGGTGACCAAGTAGTAATTATTTCAGGTTTTTATAAAAATCAAACTGGAGAAGTTCTTAAGGTTAATAAACAAACAGGAAAAATCATTGTCCAAGGAATTAATTTTAAGTTTAAACATGTTAAACCAAATAGTATCAATGAAATCGGTGAAATTAAACAGATGGAAGCACCTATTCATCATTCAAATGTGAAATTAAATTTAAAAGATTAATATGCTAAATCAACATTCATTGGAAGAAATTGCGGATATTCATAATTTATTAGTAGATATAAAAAAAGAATATGAAGAAGGAATTAAACCTATTTTAATGAAAAATACTCCTTCAAGATTTAGAAATCCACATACGGTTCCAAAATTAAAAAAAATTCAAATTAATCGTGGATTAGGTTTATCAGCACAAAACACGAATATTTTAAAAAAAAATATTGAAGAATTTGAAAAAATTACAGGTCAAAAACCTCTGATTACAAGAGCAAAAAAAGCAATTGCAGGATTTAAAATTCGTGAAAACATGGAATTAGGATTGAGCGTAACATTACGTGGTGAAAAAATGTACGCTTTTTTAACCAAATTATTGTTTTTTACATTTGCACAAATTCGTGATTTCCGAGGTTTGTCATTACGAAACTTTGATAAAGCAGGAAATTATAGTTTTGGATTAAAAGAGCAATTAATTTTTCCAGAGATTGACTATGATGATGTAGATCGAACAGAAGGACTTACAATTACGATTGTTTTAGAGCAATCATCTCCCAAATATCAGTCAAAATCGATTGATAAAATTTTAAATGGTATGATCCTATTTAAATTTTTACGATTCCCATTAAATGATTGTGGTTACTATGAAAAATACTCATCTTTTTCAGAGGTTAGTCAAGTCTGGGATCGAAAACGACACTTAAAACGGAAACGTTGGTCACAAGAATAATTTAAGCATAACTAAATTTAAGAAGGAGATAAATGTGGTAACGGATACTATTTCAGATATGTTAACACGAATTCGAAATGCGACAATGGTAAAACATCAAATTGTCCAAATTCCTGTTACAAAAATGTCACTAGCAATTACAACTATTTTAAAAGAGGAAGGATTTATTGAAGATTTTGAACCCTATCAAGAAAATAAACGAGAGTATTTATTACTTTCATTAAAATATACTGGAAAATCTAGAGATTCTGTAATTAGTCAAATCAAGAGAATCAGCAAACCGGGTTTACGGGTTTATAAAAAATCAAACGAGCTACCAAAAGTTTTAGATGATTTAGGAATTGCAATTGTATCAACATCGAAAGGGGTTATGACAAATGTAAAAGCTAAAACTTTAGGAATTGGTGGTGAAGTTTTATGTTATATTTGGTAAAGTAAGGAGTTTTAGACATGTCACGCATAGGAAAATTACCTATCACGATTCCCGATACGGTTACTGTGAATTACAGTGATTCTCAGATTATTGTGAAAGGAAAATTTGGAACTTTAGAAACGAATATTCCTGAAACTATTGGAATTCAACAAGAGAATAGTCTTTTAAAAATAAGTCTAAAAAGTGACGCAAGAGAACTGCGTTCATTGCATGGTTTATACCGAACATTAATTAATAATATGGTTATTGGAGTTTCAGAACAATTCCAGTTAACCTTAGTTTTAAAAGGTGTTGGATATCGAGCAGCCGTTCAAGGAAAGGAAATTACCTTAAGTTTAGGATATAGTCATCCTGTGAAAATTGAGATTCCAGAGACTATCTCTGTAGAAGTTGTTCAAAATACAACAATTAATTTAAAATCATGTGATAAAGAAAAATTAGGTTTGTTTGCTTCAAATATTCGTGCTTGGCGCCGTCCAGAACCTTATAAAGGAAAAGGCATATTATATAAGAATGAACAAATTATTCGTAAGGCTGGAAAAGCTGGTAAATAAAGAATTCTTTCAAAAATTCTTTATTACCAATCTTTCATTGAATCCTTTTCTATTTTTAAACAATTAAAAATTACACTTATGAAATTGTCAAAACGAACTCTGTTTAAACTAAAAAATAAAAATAAAAAATTAAAACCGAATAAGTATAAAAAATTAAAGCGTGAAGCCTTACGTGGAAATATCAAAGGAACGGTTGAACGTCCAAGATTATCGGTATATCGTTCGAATGAACATATCTATGCTCAAATTATTGATGATACGAATTCAAGAACTTTATTGGCTTGTTCAACATTAGATCGATCAATTAAGCTTAGTTTATCAACAGGACGTACTTGTGATGCTTCACGACTTATGGGAGAAAAATTAGCGGAATTAAGTTTGAAGAAAAATGTTACAAAAATTGTTTTTGATCGTGGTCCTTATTTATATCATGGTCGAATCAAAGCACTGGCTGATGGAGCGAGAGCTGCTGGTTTACAATTTTAAAGGAAAATTTGTAAATAATTAGACATAAATTAAATATATTTTATGAGTAGTGATTTAAAAAAAATAAATAAAAAAAATTCTCGACGCAATCCTAATGTCCAAGAACCAAAATTTGTAGAACGATTAATTAAAATTAGTCGAGTTTCGAAAGTAACAAAAGGTGGTAAAAAATTAAGTTTTCGAGCAATTGTTGTAGTTGGGGATGAAAATGGTAAAGTTGGTGTAGGTGTTGCGAAAGCAGATGACGTTGTCAATGCGTTTAAAAAAGCAAAAACAGATGGTCGAAAAAATTTAATTGAACTTCCCCTTACAAAATCCTTAAGTATTCCACATAATGTAGTAGGAAATTTTGGAGCTTGTAAGGTGATTATGCGTCCTTCCATTGAAGGTTCAGGTGTAATCGCGGGAGGCGCGGTTAGAATTGTCCTAGAAGTAGCTGGTGTTAAAAACGTTATTGCAAAACAACTTGGATCGAATAATTTATTAAATAATGCACGTGCTTCTGTATCTGCTCTTAATAATTTAACGACAAAATCAGAAATTTCAAAAAAACGGAATTTAACCGTAGAATAAGTTACTAATTATAAAGAAATAGAACAATGAAGATTAATAAAGAAGTTAAAGATATTTTATTAAGTCGCTTATTGTTTAGTTTAGGAATTCTATTATTAATTCGAGTTGGAACATTTCTTCCAGTTCCGGGAATCAATCATAGTGATTTAGCATTTTATATTGAAAGACATTCCGTTGCGAAAAATTTAATTAGCACATTTTCCGGAGAAAATACCTTTGTCATTGGAGTATTTACGTTAAATATTTTTCCATATATTAATGCTACTATTTTTATCCAATTACTTCTAGGCTTTTCACCAAAACTTGCAAAATTACAAAAAGAAGGGGATTTTAATGGCCGACGTTCAATCAGTCGTTTAACAAGATTGATTACACTACTTTGGGCAATTGTTCAGAGTATTGGCGTTACTTTATATTTACGACAAATTTTATTTGATTGGAATTATACTTTAGCTGCTGAGATTGTTTTATGGTTAACGACTGGCTCGATGATCGTCTTATGGTTAAGTGAATTAATTACTGAGTACGGTTTAGGAAATGGGACATCGTTATTAGTTTATACAAACATTATTTCAAATTTACCAAATATCTTGAAACGACTAGTTCTTGAAAATAGTGAAAATTTGACTCTTCCTTCAATTCTAGGAATTAGTCTCCTAATCTTTAGTTCCTTATATGGAATTGTTTTTTTACAACAGGGAATTCGAAAGATTCCATTAATTTCTTCGAAACAGCTAAATCAATTCTCGGGACAAGATGAAATTAATTCGTATTTACCCTTACGTTTAAATCAAGCAGGTGTAATGCCAATTATTTTAACAACCGCCTTTTTGGTGATTCCAAACTATATTGTTAATCTGCAAATCTTTCAATGGTTAAACTTTTTAAGCTCATTTAAAATTTTCTATTGGATCGGTTATTTTGTATTAATTTTAACATTTAGTTCTTTTTATTCATCGATCGTTTTAAATCCAAAAGATTTATCAGATCAGCTTCAAAAAATGGCAGTCACTATACCTGGAATAAGACCTGGTTTACAAACTACCTTTTACCTGAAACAAATTATCAAACGAATTACGCTATTAGGAGCCACAATCTTAGCTATTATAGTAGTTGTACCAAATTTTATCGAGTCAACATTAAACATTACGGGTTTAAGTAGTTTAAGTACAACGTCGTTGTTAATTTTAGCAGGGGTAGTTTTAGATTTAATTCGTGAGATTGATAATATTTATTACTCGAATGTTTATAACAATATGTATCAATAAATTAAAAAATATTCTTTAACTTAATAAACATTAAATATGAAAGTGCGTCCTTCAGTAAAGAAAATGTGTGATAAATGTCGTTTAATTAAACGACATGGAAAAGTGATGGTGATTTGTTCAAATCCAAAACATAAGCAACGTCAAGGATAATATTTTAAAGGAGTTTAGAAATGGTAAGATTAGTTGGTGTTGATTTGCCAAGAAATAAAAAAATTGCATATGCCCTTACTTATATTCATGGAATTGGTCTTACAACTGCAAAGAAACTTATTGAGCTAGCAGAGATTGATTCGGATCTAAGAGTTTATGATTTAACAACTGAACAAGCAGTAGCCTTACGTCAAACGATCGAATCGAGTGACTTAAAATTAGAGGGTGATTTAAGACGATTTACTGGCTTAAATATCAAACGATTAAATGAAATTAATTGTCACCGAGGAAAAAGACATCGAAATAGTTTACCTGTTCGAGGTCAACGAACTCGAACAAATGCTCGAAGTCGCCGTGGAGCGAAAAAAACAGTTACTGGTAAGAAAAAATAACTGTCGTTGGAATAAAACTTATTTGAAATTTTTTATATGGCACAAACAAATAGAAAATCAGCTACGAAAAAAGATAAAAGTAGTTTTACAAGTGGTGTTGTTCATATTCAATCAACATTTAATAATACAATTGTAACAATTACGAATTTAACCGGAGATACAGTTTCATGGGCATCAGCTGGAAGTTCTGGATTTAAAGGAGCCCGCAAAAGTACACCTTTTGCTGCTCAGACAGCCGCAGAAAAAGCTGCATTAATTGCCTTAAGTACAGGTATGAAAAATGTTGAAATTTTAGTCAAAGGCCAAGGATCAGGACGTGAAACAGCTATCCGCGCAATTGAAGGAGCCGGATTTGAAATTAAGTCAATTCAAGATATAACATCAGTTCCACATAACGGATGTCGACCACCTAAACGTCGTCGAGTTTAGAATTCTTAGTTCTAGTAGATCAAAGTATGAGTAACCTTTCTATTAAATGTCTGAAATCTGAAAAAATTGAATCTGGTGCCTGTCACGGACAATTTCTGATTAATTCGTTAAGACCCGGACAAGGTATTACAATTGGAAATCAATTACGAAGGGTACTTCTTAACGATTTAGGAGGTGTTGCTATTTCAGCTGTTCGAATTGCTGGAATAAGTCATGAGTTTTCAACGATTCCAGGTGTTCGAGAAGATATATTAGAAATATTATTAAATTTAAAAGAGATTGTTTTAAAAAGTAAAACCCAAACGCCACAATTTGGCCGATTAAAAATTCAAGGACCTGCCGTTGTAACTGCAGACTTGATTCAATTACCATCCACAATTGAAATTGTAAATTCACATCAATATATCATGACAATTTCAACATCTAATATTGTTGAAATTGAATTTAAATTTGAATATGGAACAGGTTATAAATTAGCATCTCAAAGTTTTTTAGAAGAGAATGAAAACTATTTACAACTTGATGCAATCTTTATGCCGATTCAGAAAGTTGATTTTAAAATAGAAAATGTGTATGACAATCGCAATAGTCTAACCGAACGATTATTCTTAGATATTTGGACAAATGGAAGTATTTCTCCAAGTGAAGCTATTAAAATGGCCGCTGAAATTACAATTGATTCATTTACAGCTTTACTTGAAAATAAAGCTACAAATTATCAAGAGGAAGTAAAGGCAAACACTTCTTCGATAAGTATTGAACCTTATACAAATATTGCAATTGAAGAATTACAACTTTCGGTTCGAGCCTATAATTGTTTGAAAAAAGCACAAATCAATACGGTTGGTGATTTATTACAATACTCTCCTGAAAAATTACAAGAACTTAAAAACTTTGGCCGAAAATCAGCCGATGAAGTTTTTTTCACATTAAAAAATAAATTAGGTATTATTTTAAAATAACCAATAACCTTATTTTTTTATTCTCAATAAAAATAATTATGAATTCATTCAATAAAACATTTTTACCAATTCAAACTTATAAAAATCGTAATTGGTATCTGATTGATTGTAAAGGTCAAACATTAGGTCGACTTGCAACAACGATTACAAGTTTATTAAAAGGTAAAGTTAAATCTCAATATCATCCTTCTGTTGATACAGGAGATTACATTATTTTGGTAAATGCAGATTCAATTATCATCAATGAAACAAGTAAACATTATTTAGTTTATAATCCAGGACGACCTGGTCACTCATTAAAAATTAAAAATGTGTCGGATTGTCTACCGAAATTAACAATTGAAAGAGCAGTGAAACGAATGTTGTCAGAAACAGAATCAAAACGCTTAATGAGACGATTACGAATTTACAATGATCAAAATCATCAACATCAAGCACAAAATCCTATTGAAATTAATATTTCAAATCTATATTCAACTCTTCAATAGAGATTCTAAAAATTAAACTACTTCTAATTATGGCAGAATTAATTTATCAAAAAAAGAATATTGGGCTTGGGAAACGAAAACAAGCCATTGCACGTGTGTTTCTTATTCCTGGAGAAGGAAATTTAATCATTAATAAAGTTTCGGGCAATAAATATCTTCAATACAATGATACATATTTAAATACAGTTTGGGCACCATTAAAAGCTTTAAATTTAGAGAAACAATTTAACATTGTAACAGTTGTAAAAGGTGGAGGTTTAACAGGGCAAGCTCAAGCGATTCAACTAGGGGTTGCACGTCAATTATGTCAAATGGATCATCAACATCGATTAGTTTTAAAACCATTTGGATTTTTAACTCGTGATTCGAGAATTAAAGAACGTAAAAAATACGGTTTACGAAAAGCACGAAAAGCGCCACAATACTCAAAACGTTAATCTTAAAATTATTAGAAACTATGCCAAAATCAGATATACACCCTACGTGGTCAAAAGATACACCGGTTTTATGGGATGGAAAACCACTTTGTTTTGTTGGTTCAACAAAAAAAGAATTACAAGTGGATATATGGTTAGCAAACCATCCATTTTATACAAAATCACAAGTTGTGGTTGATAGTGAAGGTCGAGTTGAAAGATTTATGAAAAAATATGGACTAAATTCAACAGATAAATAATTTCAAAACAATTTAAAAATTTATGCCAACTATACAACAATTAGTTCGTTCAAGACGTATCCAAATTAAAAAGAAAACCAAGTCACCAGCACTTGTAAATTGTCCTCAACGTCGAGGAGTTTGTACACGAGTTTATACAACAACACCAAAAAAACCAAACTCGGCAATTCGAAAAGTTGCCAGAGTACGTTTAACGTCTGGATTTGAAGTAACCGCTTATATTCCAGGAATTGGTCATAATTTACAAGAACACTCAGTTGTTTTAATTCGTGGAGGTCGAGTAAAAGATTTACCAGGGGTTAGATATCATATTATTCGTGGAGCCTTAGATACTGGTGGAGTTAAAAATAGAACCCAAGGTCGATCTAAATATGGCGTTAAAAAACCTAAATCATAAGACTAGTAAGTAAGATTTCAGAAAGAATCGTAATTCACCAAAAATGCGTATCGAACATTTTTGGTGGATGAAATAAAAAATATTTAGTAAATACATTATGTCACGTAGAAATATTTCAAAAAAACGTTTTCCAGAACCTGATTCGATTTATAATAGTTATTTAGTTAGTTTACTGATTTCACGAATTTTAAAATCAGGTAAAAAAACTATTGCTAAAAATATTGTGTATGAAGCCTTTGAAATTATTAAACAAAAAACAAACGAAGATCCATTAAAAATTTTTGAAAAAGCAATTCGAAAAGCTAGTCCAATTGTTGAGGTAAAAGCGCGTCGAATTGGTGGTTCAACATACCAAGTTCCTATTGAAGTAAGTGGATTTAGAGCTACAAATCTGTCATTACGATGGATTATTCAATATTCGAAACAACGTGTTGGAAGAAGCATGTCGATTAAATTAGCCAATGAAATTATTGACACAGCTAATGAAATCGGTAATACTATTAAGAAAAAAGAAGAAACGCATAAAATGGCCGAAGCCAATAAAGCTTTTGCACATTTTAGATATTAGTTTTTAATTCCATCAATCTTTGCTCTCGCTAAAAGCTTAATACTTATGGATAATTTTTAAATTTTAAAGGATTTTTATAATGGCACGTGAAAAATTTGAACGTACAAAACCGCATGTTAATATCGGTACTATTGGTCATGTTGACCACGGAAAAACAACGTTAACAGCAGCAATTACGGCAACATTAGCATTAGAAAGTGGTGGAGTTGTGAAAGGATATGCAGATATTGATGCTGCTCCAGAAGAACGTGCACGTGGAATTACTATTAACACTGCTCACGTGGAATATGAAACATCAAACCGCCACTATGCACACGTGGATTGCCCAGGTCACGCAGATTACGTAAAAAATATGATTACAGGAGCGGCACAAATGGATGGTGCCATTCTAGTAGTTTCTGCTGCCGATGGACCAATGCCTCAAACGCGTGAGCATATCTTATTATCAAAACAAGTAGGTGTTCCAGATATTGTTGTTTTCCTAAACAAACAAGATCAAGTGGATGATGATGAACTGTTAGAATTAGTAGAATTAGAAGTTCGCGAATTATTATCAGCATATGATTTCCCTGGTGATGATATTCCAATTTGTCCAGGATCAGCTTTACAAGCAATTGAAGCAATCTCATCAAACCCAAGTATTAAACGAGGGGATAATCCTTGGGTAGATAAAATTTTTGCTCTAATGGATGCAGTTGATGAATATATTCCAACACCAGAACGTGATACAGAAAAAACATTCTTAATGGCGATTGAGGATGTCTTCTCTATTACAGGTCGTGGTACTGTTGCAACAGGACGTATTGAACGTGGAGTTATCAAAGTAGGTGATAGTGTTGAGATTGTAGGTATTGGTGAAACAAAAACAACAACAATTACTGGTATTGAAATGTTCCAAAAAACTTTAGAGGAAGGTTTTGCTGGTGATAATGTAGGTATTTTATTACGTGGTGTGACACGTGAAAATATTGAGCGTGGAATGGTATTAGCAAAACCTGGTACAATTACACCACATACAAATTTCGAATCAGAAGTATATGTTTTAACAAGTGAAGAAGGTGGTCGTCGTACACCATTCTTTACAGGCTACAGACCTCAATTCTATGTTCGAACAACAGATGTAACAGGTGCAATCACTGACTTTACAGCAGATGATGGTTCAAGCGTTGAAATGGTAATGCCTGGTGACCGTATTAAAATGACTTCAGAACTAATTTACCCTGTTGCAATTGAAGAAGGTATGAGATTTGCAATTCGTGAAGGGGGACGTACAATTGGAGCTGGTGTCGTTTCGAAAATTGTTAAATAATTAAAATTTTTTATGGAAATAAAAACGAATGCCAAAATTCGTGTACGATTAGAATCATTTAATCACGAACTTTTAGTTGCTTCATGCAAAAAAATAAGTGAGACATTAAGTAATGCATCTTTAAATTCAGTTGGTCTTGTAACATTACCAACCTCAAAACGAATTTATTGTGTTTTACGATCTCCACATATTGATAAAGATTCACGAGAACATTTTGAAGTCCGAGTTCATAAACGGGTTTTAGAAATTCATTATGATTCGGAAGTGCCGATTTTTGATCTATTAACTGAAATTGATTTAGCTCCCGGAGTATTTTACCGAATTTGCTTATCGTAAATAATTTAGGAACTGAAGACAAATTATATTTATCTTCAGTTCCTTGAAAATCCAGGAAAAGAGCTTAACTATTTAAAGTTTATGGATTATAATACTTAAAACGATAGGCTATAGTTGGCGGTATGGCCAAGTGGTAAGGCAGTGGATTGCAAATCCTCTACCCCCAGTTCGAATCTGGGTGCCGCCTTCAGAATTTTAACTATACTCTTGCCTTTCGTTCGCTTATGATATAATATTCATATAGGTTAGACTATATTAGGGAATGTGGTGAAATTGGTAGACACGACGGACTTAAAATCCGTTGCCTAGTGATAGGCGTGAGGGTTCAAGTCCCTCCGTTCCCATTTAATTGTTTTTAGTTCTACTTCGTCAAATCATTATTGGCGATTATACATTCGTAAAATATTTATGTATAATAGTAGTTAGAGTGAATAGATTTTATAAAAAACTAAGAATTATTTCAAAAATTTTATATGTTTGAAAAATTTACCGAAGGGGCAATTAAAGTTATTATGTTGTCGCAAGAAGAAGCGCGACGAATGGGCCATAATTTTGTTGGAACAGAACAACTTCTATTGGGTGTTATTGGCCAACGTCATGGAATTGGTGCAAGAGCATTAAAAAAACTTAAAGTGACGTTAAAAAAAGCTCGAAAAGAAATTGAATTATACATTGGTCGCGGAACAGGGTTTGTGGCTTCTGAAATTCCCTTTACGCCAAGAGCTAAAAGAGTTTTAGAAATGGCAGTTCATGAAGGGAAAGATTTAGGTCAAAACTTCGTTGGAACTGAACATATCTTATTAGCTCTTATTGCAGAATCTGATGGGGTTGCAATGAGAACTTTAGATAAATTAAATGTGGATATTCAAAAGTTACGAAATTTAATTTTAACTTATATTGAAGAAACTCAAGAAGAAATTTTACGACCTCTGACGCAAGCTGAAAAATTCTTATTAGAACGTGAGAAAAAAGGCAGTCCAACACCAACTTTAGATGAATATGCTGAGAATATCACGAAAGAAGCGATTGATGGAAATTTAGACCCTGTCATTGGGCGCGAAAAAGAAATTGATGATGTTATTGCTGTATTAGCACGTCGAACAAAAAATAATCCAGTTCTGATTGGTGAACCAGGGGTAGGTAAGACTGCTGTTGCGGAAGGATTAGCACAATTAATCCTGACGGAAAAAGTTCCTGATTTCTTAGATGGCAGTTTAATTATGGCATTAGATTTAGGTTCAATTTTAGCAGGTACGAAATATCGAGGGGAATTTGAAGAACGATTAAAACGGATCGTTGAAGAAGCTCAAAATGATTCGGCGGTTATCATTGTTATCGACGAAATTCATACATTAGTCGGTGCGGGTGCTGCGGAAGGAGCTGTAGATGCTGCGAATATTTTAAAACCTGCATTAGCAAGAGGTAAGTTCCGTTGTATTGGAGCCACTACAAATGATGAATACCGTAAATATATCGAACGTGATCCAGCATTAGAACGTCGCTTCCAACCTGTACATGTGGAAGAACCAAGTGTTGGAACAACCATTGAAATCTTAAGAGGCTTACGTTCAAAGTTTGAGCAACATCATACATTAAGTTATCATGATAAAGCTTTAGAGCAAGCCGCAATTCTTTCAGATAAATATGTAGCTGATCGATATTTACCCGATAAAGCAATTGATGTATTAGATGAAGCCGGAGCCAGAGTCCGATTAGAAAATCGTCGTTTACCATTAGGTCTAAGAAGTTTAATGCATGAACTTCAAGAGACTATTAAAGATAAAGAAGAATGTATTAAAGAGCACGATTTTGAAGCAGCAAAACAGTTGTTAGATCATGAAATGGAAGTACGAACTCATATTCGGATTATGAAACAATCTGCGTTAACCAATGAAGCTCGTGGGTTTAGTCGTCGTGATGTTGATATGGTAACAGAAACAGATGTGTCAGATGTAATTTCAAATTGGACTGGAATTCCCGTTACAAAAATTACAGGTTCGGAATCAGAACGCTTATTAAAAATGGAAGATACCATTCATGAGCGGATTATTGGTCAAAAACATGCCGTTGTTGCTGTTTCAAAAGCCATTCGACGAGCACGTGTAGGCTTAAGAAATCCGAATCGTCCAATTGCAAGTTTCATTTTTGCAGGTCCAACAGGTGTTGGAAAAACTGAATTAACAAAAGCACTATCAGACTATATGTTTAGTAGTGAAGATAGTATGATTCGACTAGATATGTCAGAATATATGGAAAAACATACTGTTGCAAAATTAATCGGTTCACCACCAGGATATGTTGGGTATAATGAAGGTGGTCAATTAACAGAAGCTGTTCGTTCAAAACCTTATTCGGTTGTTTTATTAGATGAGGTTGAAAAAGCTCATCCTGATGTTTTTAATTTACTATTACAAATTTTAGATGATGGTCGTCTAACAGATTCAAAGGGTCGTGTCATTGATTTTACAAACACCTTAATCATTATGACGACAAACTTAGGGGCGAAAATTATTGAACGGGAGAGTGGAATTAAATCAAAATCAGATCAAGGAGATCGTGGATTTAAGATTACTCCAGATGCTGTTCTTGGCTGGGAACCTGTTCCAGAACCGATTAAAGATCCTGAACTATTTGAACGCGTATCTAAACTTGTGAATGAAGAACTTAAAAACTTCTTCCGTCCTGAATTTTTAAACCGTATTGATGAAATTATTGTTTTCAATCATTTAACACGAATTGATATTTGGGAAATTTGTGAATTACAAATTAAATCTGTACAAAAACGATTAAAAGAAAAGGGAATTAACTTAATTGTTGATTTAGCTGTTCAAGCCTTTTTAACCGATGAAGGATATGATCCTATTTATGGTGCTCGTCCTTTACGTCGAGCTATTATGAAATATTTAGAGGATACTCTTGCGGAACAATGTTTATCAAAAACATTATATCCAAATACCAAAATTATCGTAACAAGAAAGAAAGTTGAAGGTACTCTATTAACTTATACAAATGAGTTAGAAGTAGAAATTGATTTTAGTGATGTTGATCCAAGTTTACTAGAAAATATGCCTGAAAAGGATTTAGTGGAATCAAAGATTTCAGTAAGTCAAGTCTCAGATAGTGGAACTGCCGATAATTTTACTTTATCATCGGAAGATAAATCAAAATCAACGATTAGTGGAAAAGCTTCACGATTCTTTCGGAAGTAAGAAGAGGTAAAGGGATTGAGTAAATCTATCAATATGATAGATTTACTCAA
>ERZ1066128.113-NODE-113-length-37942-cov-31.899174_pt1 | contig 37942 bp, 55 predicted proteins | sample MGYA00382775_ERZ1066128 | MGnify/ENA primary metagenome ERZ1066128 (study PRJEB33369, sample SAMEA5778358) | biofilm metagenome | biome: Industrial cooling water; feature: Water cooling tower basin; material: Biofilm | place: United Arab Emirates | collected...
TGGCTTGCATCGTGACAAATCACGATGCAAAAAGGGAGGCCGAAAAGGACAGCGTGTTAAGGTTGACACCTTAGGTTGACACCTTTAATCCAAAACCACCCAATCGACAGCAAGCGCATCCGTAGTTGAAGGTGACCAACCTGCAATGCGATTGCTAGGGTCAACTATAGCTAGTTGATTGTCGTAGTAAATGGCGTTGATTTGTTCGGCGGAGTTGTTAAAACGTCTTTCGAACTCGTCTTTAACCGATTGCGGTAACGATTGCATTTTGGGTACTATTTCCCGGTTTATCACCGATGGCACCTGCATAAACACAAACGTTCCTCTCAACCAACTAACGCGTTGAACTCTTTTGCCTTGATGTAAGGCTTCTAATGCATTTCCAAATCTCATGGTAACTGTGTTGAATTTGTTGATGCTCCTTTAGATTTTTCAAGAAGCAAAGGGCAGGAGCTTTATCCCTTGCTTCAGGTTTATTGTTACCTAAATGCCGTGTGCATACCCTGCCCCTGAATTTGGCGGTTTTTGTTGATGCCCCACCAAAGCGTATCGGCAGCATCGCTGATGTGAGTGGCTTCTTCGGGCGGGGTTTTGTCGTCGGTTTCTGGCTTTTTGTCCTTCTCATAACCGTTTTTGTTGAGCTTGAGCGCAGCCTGCTGCATGCTTATTTCCATGGCTTCGCAGTTCTGCCTGTTGTACGAAAAGCCCAAAATATTAGGGTCGTCGCCACCAAAGGTGTTTTGCCAAAACATATAGCGGCTGTTGTGCCCGGGTGCTTGGCCAATGTAAATTTTCTCCACTGTCCAACCATGCCGGTGCAGCTCTTCCACGTATTCTTCCAAAAAGGTTTTGCTGGTGGCGGCATTGTTGCCCTGTAGTGCCGTATGATCGTAAAAATACCGCACATGCTTGGTGGGGTGGTGTTTGTAGTAGGCTGCAAACTTCTCTACCAAATCTTTAAGGCGGTAAGGGTGCTTCACGTACAGGGTGTTGAGGAAGCGAAAATCCTTTTGGTTGTTGAGCAGCTGGCCAACCACCATGCTGTTTATTTTGGCGTTGTAGTCGCTTGCCATGCAAATGGGTTTGTCGGGCAGTAAATCGCCATCCCAGCGGCAATCGCGCTGGTGAAAGTGCATGAAATCGTGCTCCAACGAATCGATGAATGCGTAGTTGCTGTTGTAGTAGCCGTGCACTTCGGGGTCGAGCAAGCCATAAAAGCCGTCTTTCACCTGCAGTATCTTTTTGTTGAGTACCGAAGTTTGAAAATCAAGGTCGCTGAGCATTTCGCGAAAGAGCTTGATAGGGCCCAAGCCCAATGCCTGGATATTGTCTAGCGTGCTGGCCATCGAAAAATACACCGTGTCCTTACGCAGCTCATTGAGGTAATGATGGTAGCGGTTAATGTCGCGGCTGAGCTTCTTTTTTTGTGCTGGGTTGCAGCTGGCCAGCATGTCGCGCAATTCGGCAAGCTTTACCTGTATGCCCAAAATGGCGCTGATGGTGTCGCGGTCCATCCGCTGCTCATAATCCAATAGCCATTTGCCTCCGCTGGTTGTGGGCATATCGCTTGTGAACATCACCGAGCCGTGGTTGCTTAGGTGGCCAAAGTGGTGGGCATTACCGCGAATGGTAAGCATGAACTCCTGATCAAGGCGCACCTTGTTTAAAAGCTTGGCTTCGTCGCCAGCTCCCCAGTCAATCGATAAGCCGTTACTGGTGCCAGCTCTATCTTGACTTACGAGATACATACCGTGGCCATTGTACCAATGAATGTAGTGCTCGGCCTTTACTGGTGCCCGGTAGGCTCGTGGCCATTTGTACTTTTCGGGCGCAAAGCCACGCACAAAAAAGTGAACGCCCATTTTGTAGCCCATGCGCTCCCAGCCGCTTATGAGCGGGGGCAGGGTACGTGTAAGCAGCTGTTCGTAGGTGGTGCCAAGCAAACCGCCATTGCCTCGGGGCATGGCCAGCACGTTCTGCAACGAAAACATGCTCAAAGCACCCTCACTCTTGCCGGTACCACGGCCCCAAACCAAAATATTGATGGCAGCAGTTACCAGGTAGCTAAGCATTTGTGGACCGTTCAAATGCACCTTTTTGGGCTCAATCACTCACCACCTCCGCATCCTGAATTTCATCATCACCAAACTTCTTTAATTTGCGTTTAGTGATGATTTTTTGAATCTGTAGGTCAACATCTTCAGGTAACGGCACACCCAGTAGTTCTGGGAAATTACCAATGGTAATGGGCACCGGCTGCAGGGTTTCAAAGTCGGGCACCTCGGCATCTTCGCGGTCGAGTGCGTGAATTTTCACCAGCTGTGCAAACATGGCAGCGGCTTCTTTCAGCTTGCCTTGGGTGTATGCCTTCTGCATGATCTTCAAACCAATGTCGTGCAGCAAGGCGCGCACAAACTCCTTGTCTTGCCGGTTGGTCATGGCAAATAGCTGCATGGCCTCGGTTACCAGTTGGTAAGCTTGGCTTTTTTGCAGCTGAAACTTTGCCATCACCAGGCGAACGGTTTTGGCTTTGTCGCTCCACTCGCGGAACTGATCAGCGGCAAATTCAAGGCGCAGCAGCTTTTCTTTCAGTCGCTCGTCGAGCTCGTTGTTTTCGCGGTCGAAATACCACGCCAAAATGCGATCAACATCGGTAATGATTTTAGCCATGCAACTGTGATTTGAGGGTGTCGAGCAATTGCTTGGCCATGGTTTGAGCAGGCGAGCTGCCAGCTTTAGCAAACTTCAAAATGCTGGCACGCAGGGCCAGTTCGGTTTCAATGCGCCCGGCATGGTAGGCTTCGTAGCCGGCATGGTCGCGGTCGTTGAGCAGCAGCTCCACCTGATCAGCGTCGAGTTGCATGTAAAAGGCCACATCGGCAGGCGGCAAAAGCAGCTGCCCACAGTTGTTGAGCGTGGTAAGTTGTTCAGCTGTTAATTGCATCTTCAAGGGCTTGGGTAAGGGCGTGTTGGTAAAAATGCACCTGCCGGTGGTGCGTGCTTATGAGGCCAAATTCCCATCGCGGATTGCTGGTGTAATTGGCCGAAGTGAGCAACACAGCTTCGCGCTGCTCACCAAGTACCACTGTTACTTTTGCGTGGCATTGTGATAGCACCAACTGGTCGAAAACGCCCTGTACCAGCTGAAAGACTTGCGGGTCCATGCTCCGAGTCCGAAAATCAATGAGGCCAACCAATTGGGTGATTTTGCCATCTTCTTTCAAGCGCAGCAGGGTGCGCGCTGCTTCTTCGTTAATTTTCCAAGTAGCCAGGTGTACAACAGCGGGGCCGGTGTATGCCAGCATTTTTTGCAAGGCATCAATGCAATTGAACGAGCCGCGGCTAAAGTAGTGGTGCTGGCTATATTCTTCGAGCTTCACGGCCTCAAATTCATCGTAGGGCAAATCGCCAAATTGCTCAGTTAACAGTGGCGCTTTTTGCTCCTCTGGTGGGCGCTTCATGTCTTCCACCAAATTGCTGATGTTAAGATTGCGGAAGTTCATTCTTGTCTTTTATGAGTAAATCCAATTCGGCAGTAAGTACCTGCCATTTCACCAGGTATTTTTCGCGCTTCTCGTCGGTTTCGGCGGCTTCCATGCTGGCCTTTGCTTTGCTGATTTGAGAGCGCACCGTTAAAATGCGCTGGGCAATTTCGTACGGTGAAGCTGCCTTAATTACCTGCTCACGGCTGGCTATCATTCGCTCGGCGGTTGGTATGCCAGGTTCAATGCCGGTTTTTTCCCACTTGTCGAGCATGTGCCACAGCTCGGCACGCTGCTGCGATTTTTGCACCAGCTGCTCTGCCAGCTTTTCGCGCTGCTCTTTGCTTTTGGCGTGGTACATATCGTTGTGCAGGGTGCTGATGATGGGCAGCAAATCTTTCAAGCGCTGGCGGCATTTCTGCACGGCTTCGGGTTCGGCTGATTTTGGGGCAGGAGCATGGGGCGCTTCGGTGTTTGCTTTGGGTAGCGGCGTGCTGGCTCCCAGCTTGTCGCGCAATTTCAGAAGCTCGGCTTTGAGCTTTTCGGTGGCAAAGCTGCTGCGGCTGGTGGCAAACATTTCTTTGAGAAAGTTGCTGGGGCCATGCTGCAAATAAAGCTGTACGCCTGCATCGTAATCGGTGCCGGTGGCCAACCATCGGTCAATGAGCTGGATAATTTCCATGCACAAGTTTGCAATGGAAATTTCCAATTAATAAGGACAGCGTATTAATGCTTTTCGGCTAGCAGCCACCTGATGTCCATTTCTCCGGCATTGTACATGCGAAATCCTGCTCGCTTTAAAGCCATTACCATTTGGCTGGGCGTGTACATATCAGGAAAGGTTTCGTTGAAGCGCTCGTGGATGGTATTGGTGCTTGCCACCATGGTTGCCTCAGTTACATGAGCAACCGGGCGAAAAAGAATGAGCAGGGCATCGGCGAGCTGTTGAATCTCGTCGGGCTCCTGCTCCTCCTGTGGTATATTTTGGGGCGTTGTGGCCATGGTGCCTGGACTTATCCGTCAGAATGAGGTATACGCATTCCCGCCAGACCTTACGGTGCTGGACAGTCCAGGCATAGAAACTCACTCTGACGGATGCACCAAAGATACAAAAAGCCCCGACATCTCTGCCGGGGCTTCAACCTAAACTAAACCTATTGTATGGAAAACCTGATTACTTTTTGATAGGCTGCAGCAGCTGGCAGCCATCGGCCACCAGTTGAGCTGCTTGCTCCAAATTTACGTCAGCCAAGCGAATCACCCCAATTGTGGGGTGGCTCACTCGCGTTGATGGCGTTGCCTTTACCAGCTTGTAAGCTTCTGCAACTTCGGGTCTGAGATTTGATTCTGGTGGCATGGCTTATGGTCCTACGGTTACTGCGCCTGTTACATAGGGAGGCATTGCTCCAATGCTTTCAATCACAAAGCGGCTTTGGTTCTTGCTGTCTGGACCGTTACCAGTTCCAGCAGCCGGTTTTACATGCGCCGGATCGGTTAGAGTTCCCATCACGCGGTACTGATTGGTTCCACGCTCAGGCACGAGTACAATTACATCTTTGTTAAGGACATAATTTGAAAAGCCAACCTTTTGGGGGTTATTGCGGCCAAGCATCACGGTTGCGGTATTGCGGAATGTTCCGTGATCACGGCCACCAATTGGTTCACTGTTGATTTCACCCTCATCAAGGGTTAACTCAACTCGAAACCATGACTTGGTAGCTGCCAAAGTAATGCTTGCTGCTGGAATTGAACCTGCGGTAGTTAAGTCTGTGTCCAACGGTGCAGGTAAAGCGGTCAAGTCGCTTTTTTCAACGATCAAAATGTGGTCGCCAGTTCCGGGTGTGTTTTGAAGCGGAGTTGCTCGGCTTACATTTTCAAATTTGAGTGGCATTTTATGCTCCTTTCTTTTTGATGAAGCCAACACCAAGATCAATGAGCTCTTGTGCCAGCTTCGGGTTGTCTTTCAAAATGGTGGCGTTTACCACATCGCCTTTGAATTTGAAGTTGCCAGCGTCCACCAGGTAGGTAACCTTGTCAACCACAATTTCGTCGGCTTTGGCAGCTGCTTTGGTTTCAACTGTTGAAAGTTGCTCCTGCAGCTCTTTGAGGGTTTCACGAGCGTTTTCCAGTTCAGTTTCCTGAGCTTCTACTTGCTCGCGCAATTTGATGCACTCTTCTTCTTTTGCGTTGAAGGCTTCTTTAGCCTCCTCAAGCAATTGCTTTGAAGTTTCAGCCGCGTTCACAAATTCAACCAAAGTTTGAATGTCTTCGGCTGGTGCGCCTGCTTCGGTGAGCGCCTTCTCAAGGAGCTCAGCCATTGAAGGAGCAGCCGAAGCTGCTCCTTTGTTTTCTGCGGTTTTTCCCATTATGCTTGGTCATTTACTGCAAGTGCTCTTGCGTGAATTTCCTTGAACTCTACACCGGCTTTGAAGTCACCGAGAATTTTGATGCTTCGGTCGAACTTCTGGAAGTCGAAGGTCATGCTCGGACCACTCACACCCAATACCTGGTTGGCTTTAGGTGTGGCAATAATGCGGTTCGACGAACCCAAGCCCGGATCACGCACTACTTCCCAATTGGTGCCATCCAACAAAATGCGGCCTTTTTTCATGCCTTCGTAGTTGTTGTTGCCACCATACAAGCCACGGTAGCGGCGGTTGTACCAGTCGAAAATTTGCGGCTTCACCTTGATTTCGCCGGTGCCGTTTTTATAGGCTTCACCAAGGCTGTCGTAAACGGCCTCAATGTTGTCGATGACATTGGTAGCGGTGGTGGCACCAGTTACCACTGGGGTAATTTGGGTAGCGGTGATTGCATCAGCAATGATTTTAAGCCAGCCATTCATGGTAGCACCAGGAGTGGTACCTGCGGCATTGTAAACACCCAAGTACAAAGCCTTGGTCCAAATGTTTTCACGCACTTTCTGGGCAATGTAGTCCATCACGAAAGCTTCGAATGGCATGTCCATCACGTCCTGTGGCGACTTCATTTTACCCAACCAAGTCTTTTGCAAAACTTCGGGAACTAATTGTAAGTCTACTTTCATGCCGCGAACCTTCAACGTGCGTGAGCCAAATGCCAATGCATTTGAAGTGGGTGAGAAGTTTACCGGATCAGCTGGCTTCACAATGTCAGCAATGGCCAAATTGGGCAGCGGTAATTCGTCCCCAACATCGTCCATTACTTCATAGCGGTCGCTAAATTCTTCTGAAAGAAGCATTTCGGCTACCAGCACATCGCGGTGTTCGCGGTAGTAAGCACCCAAATTGGTTGCCAACTCGGTGATGTTGATTGAGCTACCCAAATTGTAGCTGATGGGGGTTTGCAAAAAGGCATTTACCGCCAGCAAGCTACCGATAACTACCAATTGTGTGTCAGTGGCTGCGTGAGCCAGCAGTGGCACGGCCGACACCATGCCGACCAATGCGAGGAAGAGAAGAAAGCGTTTCATAAATGAAATGTGTTTTTATGCATTTTGGAATTTCCTGAGGGCAGCCTTGTTGTAGCTGGCCATTTCGGTTTTTTTACCACCGAATGCGTCGGCTCCCTTGCCTCCTGCAGGAGGCTCAGCTCCACCAGAAGCTTCGCTGGCGAACTGGTCGCGCTCGACTTTCATTCGGGTGAAGGCTGCAACCAGGTCTGTGGTACCTTGTGGCACCAAAGCCTGCAGCTTGGCGGTGGTGTCTTTGAGCGTGGTAAGCTCTGCGGTGGCGGCATCGCCAGCGGCCAAACGAGCGTTCAGCTGCTCGGCTTGCTCAGGAGTCATTGCCTCCACTTCGTGGTCTTGTCCGGCTTCTAAGCCGAAAAAGGCTGCAAGTGCTGTAAATGCACTTTTAATGGTAAACTTCATATTCGAGATTTTGGATGTCGTAACGAGGTGCAAATCGCTGTCGGTAGCGTTGCTGAGTGCATCACCTTCAAGCGCTTTGGCGCGGTCGGTTTTGCCATTGCTCAATGCAGTGAGCGAGGTTTCTATGGTGCCAATAGCATCGGCTAAGCCAGCATCAATGGCGGCTTGGCCCACGTACATTTTGCCGGTGAGCACATCTTCCTTTTTGAGGTTGATTTGGCCACGGCGGCCGTTTTTTACAGCTGTAAGAAATACCTGGTTGAGCGGGTCGAGCAGTTCGCTGCGGATCAGCTCATACTTGCCATCTTTGGCTTCGTCTGATGCGCGATTTTTGTCTACGCTCTTGGTGGCGCGCACCTTATGGATGGTGATGCCAAATCGGTTGTAAAAGGCATCGGTATTAACCACGGTTATCATGGTACCAATGCTGCCTACCATGCTGGTTTCACCGCCCATTACAATGTTATCGGTTTGGCTGGCTGCCCAGTAGCAAGCCGAAGCGGCCATAAAATCCACGTGTGCCACAATGGGCGTGCTGGTGCCTTTGATGGCATTTGCCAGGGCTTCGGTGCCATCAACACTGCCACCAGGTGAATCGAGTACCAAAACAATGCCGCTGATATTTTCAGCTGCATCTGCTTCTTGAATAATACGCGAAATGGTGGCGGTACCAACGTAATATTTGTACTCCCAATAATCGATGTAGTCTTCCTTCATCATCACGCCGCTGATGTTGATCACTGCCACCGAACCTTCTGGCGCTTCTGAAAACAAGCTGCCAACTTTGGCTTCTGCTAAGTTTTCCAGCGAGCCATCCAAATGTCGAAGGGTGAGAGGAAGCTCCTTTGCAATGGCACTTTCAGAGCGGTCGCTCATGGCGTGCAGCTGGGCGTTGCTCAAATAGTTTTGCACCCAATGTTCGTCAATGAACAGGGGCTTTGAGAGCAGGAGTGACAAAAGATTTTTCACGAAAGCAAATCACTTGCATTCGTGAGCCTTGAAAAAGGACAGCGTGTTAACTAGGGAAGTTGCAGCAGCCGGTCAATCCATGCGCGCGCTGCAGCATAGGTAGTAAGGGTGTAGCCATTGGCAATGGCGTATACCTGAATGTCGTCAACCGGGTGTAAGAGAAGTTCGGGCAGCAGGTTGCGCGATGCCACCGAAAAAGAAAAAGCAAAGCCGCTCGTGCCTTCGGCATTGGCGGTGATCTGCATGCTGCAGCTAAAGCGCGCGCCCTGGTTGTTGCTGTTACCCATCAGCCGCCAGCGCTGGTTTTTGTCTTGAAAAGCCACAAGGAACCTGCGGCCGTTCATGGCTGCCAAAATACGCTGCATTTCGGGGCTGCTGTTCGGCACAAAGCCTCTGAGCTGGTGGCTGTAGGGCTGGCCATTTTTTGTGAAGTCGCTGGGCGCTTCGTAGCTCATGCTATCGGCTTGGGCAATGGCCTCAAACCACTGAGCACCTACAGGTCTACTAATTTCAAGTGGTGTAACCTGTGGCCGATCATCGCGTGGCATACCCAGCACACTGCCCACCGGCAGGTAGGCAAAGTGTTTCACAATCCCGCTGAATTGCATTTCGGGTATGGATGGCCAGTTGGTCATTTTTGGTTTAAGAATTAGTAGAAGCAAGGTGCAATTCACGCGCTTGCATATATTCGGCATCAAGGGTTTGACCTAGCGAATGTTTTCCAATGCCACTAGGCCACACCAAATGCGGCACAAATGCCTCATGCACTTCATTCACCCACACGATGTCAACAGCGACCATTGGGTTAAATTGAACGCAGAGAGGATAACCCTCCTCGTCCTCGCCCATTTCTACGCATATGGGTGGCAATTCATAAACCAAGGCAACCATTTCTGCATTCCAAGCATGGGTCGATGCACCTTCGGGCAAAGTATATTTGAGTTGAATTAGTGGCTTTAATTGCTCCCATTCGGAGGGGAGAAGTTTGTGTTTGCGAAATTTCATATCAAAGTTAGTTGAGCAATTTCAGGGTTTGAAAGCCTGCTCTTAAATAATGCAATGCCATTATATCTTGCGCCTTTAACGCCATTTCCTACTGCATCATTGCCAAATCTAATTTGGGAAGTAGCTGGCACAGCGGCAAAATTGTCAGTTCCAACAATAACTCCATTAACTGCAAATGCGTAATCGTTTATGGAGTAAGCTAATGCGCATTTATATCTACCAATAGAGCCTACATTTCCTGCATTGATTTGTGAAACAGTCATGCCAGAAACTTGAGCAAAATACTCCGCGAGCCCGTTGCTAATTACAAAACCGAACCTATTAGTATTTGAGCCGTCGTCAAATTGAACTAGAAATGTCGAATCTAAATTAAAAGCTTGTGCCACATCGAGTAAAAATGTCCCTTCCGTCTGCCCAATCAGCGAATTAATACCAGTCTTGCTGCAAAATTCAGCCCCGCGTGTTACGCTTGCGTCGGTTGTGCGGATGTAGGAGGTAGCGTATTCTCCTGTTTCAAGTTGTGCGCCCCAAATGAAAAAACCACTAACCCCATCTCCTACACCAATTGAACTAGGCGCGTAAATCCTAACTCTTGGCGAAGTGCCTCCAGAGTTACTATTGATAATAATGACGCATCTCTTAAAACCGTTTGAACTTTCTTCTATATATGCGTTAATTGGAGAAGATGGGAAATTAGTTATTGAATTTGTCTTTAAATTAAATATAGCCCCTGGCTCTGCGCCATTCTTTTGCACAAATCCTAAGGATAGCATTTCTATTTCGCTTGGTTTAGCATAAATACTGACTGCAAAAGTGGTTGAATCGGGCACTGTGACAAATTGAACCAACGTGCCTATAACTCCTGAGTTCGCCACAACCTTGTCGGATGTATTTGTACCATCTGGGCTATTTGCAGAATTTACGTTTATAACTAAGTCTGTTTTTGACCAAGCAGAATTATCAAACTGCTCGCTAAAAAATAGTAAATTCACTCTATGCGGATAAAGAAGCAGATTTCCATACCCACCGCCAGTGAAGTCTATGCGGGGCGTGTTGGCTGGGACAGTCTCTATTAACCCTGCTTCGTTTACGAGCGTGGCAGTGTCACCAACCCGGGTAAAGTCAAATTCTCCAAGCGCGGAAAGCGGCTTGAGGGCTTGCAACTTTCCTGTTTTATGCAAAAAACCATTTCCTAATACAAGGCTGGCTTTTTCCCAAGCGTTACGTGGTGTAAGTGAAGGAACGATGCTCACATGCTAAAATTTGGGTTGATTAATGAATCAGAACCCAAATGTGGCTAGGGGCAAGGTGTGTAAAAAGGACAGCGTGTAAATCAGCAATCCACCAAGAACCACCAGTTAATTGCTTTGATGACCTTTATTTGAGCATTCTATGCCCATTTTTAGCATGCATTTAGTCAATAAAGGTGTGGTTAAGTCGTTGACAACCTAAGCTTTTTTATGTATTATCTTTGCTTCGACACCAAACAAAAAAGCCCTTCTGAATAGAAAGGCTTTAAATACAATGGAAGTCAAAATCTCACTTGAGGTATCAAAGGCGGCCACCTTTAATACTTCGCTAACATGTACCATTAAACTGGTGCACTTAGCAGCTCTTTTTGACATGGTAAGACTAGCGCTCGAGCTAATTACCATGTTGCAAAGTTCGAGTTAATCTCGAGCAAAACAACCCATTTGCAATATTTGCAAATGACCTTTCAGGCAAGCCCTGAATGTGAAACTCAAAGCCCGCTGGTATCAACCAAGCGGGCTTCTTTGTTCTAGGTCGCTGAACCTTTGGAGAACTCAGGCAAGTTAATCAGCGCGGCTGAATAATCCAACGCCGGGCTTCATTCAATGCAAGTACTAAAGTGGTGCCCTGCCAAAAACGCTTTTTGTTTTGCTCTTTTTGCACCTGTTTACGCAGCATGTCGTTGGTTTCAAGTAAGCCATTTTGAATGAGCGAATCAATTTTGTCGGTGGTGTCGCGCTTGGCGTGTGCCTTACGGCAGGCAGATAGGCTGGTGTTTAGCTCATCAATAATCTGCTGCTGCTTTTGGTTTTCGGCCACCAAGCCTTTGCCGGCATCAATGGCCGAATCGCACTCTGCCAGCACAACATTGGTGGTGGTAACCGGTATGGCTGGCTTTGAACGCAACCGGGCTAAATGCCTGGCATGTTGCTCTTGCATTTGGCGATTTACGTGCTGGGTGCTATCGAGCTCCAAAGTGAGCTCCGTTGCAGCTTGCTGGGCTGCCTCCATTTCGGTGAGGTAGTTCAGCGTTTCAATGTGCAGCCGCATTTTATCGCGCTGCAAATCGGTCGTAGTTTCACACTGCTGCAGGTACTGGTGCCACGCCATGAAAGCAAGCAACAAAAAGCAGAAAGCAATGGCAGCCAGTACCCAGGGCAGCAGTGTGTTTTTATTTTTCATGATATGATCTCCAATTGAAATGAATCGGGCAGGAGCTTGCGCAGCTCGTTCATGGTGGCCGCGCTGGCAGTAGTGTCGAGCAGGCCATCACCATTGAGGTCTACCAGATCACGGCCAACCAAAATGCAACCCATGGTTTCGTGGTTGTAATTGCCGTGGTGAATGAGTATCAGCGATCGGCCTTCTACATCCTGTACATGCCAGTGATGTCCATACTTGGGGCTGTTGCGCCTGCGGCACTCATAGGTGCCATGCGGAATGCAAGATTTGCGGACCGCATTGTCCATCCAAGGCAGCTCCAATGTATAGAAGGCAAAGCGGAATTTGCCATCACCATCACGCACTTCGGCCATTCCTTTTACTTGCTTGTCGTTGTAGGCTGCACGAACAAGCATTACTTTCCAATTACTCATTTTCAGGAATGGTTAGAGGTGCAATGCGGCGGCGGTTGCTTTTGGAACCATGGTTGAATTCATAGATTTCAAGCATGCGCGTGTTTTCCTTCAGGTGGTTTAAAAGCAAATCTTGGTTGCTCTTGTTGCAATTCATGATTTCCTGCTGCAGTTGTTTGATGTCCTGCTTTTGCAGGGTCATTTCACTGTACAGAAACCAAACGATTATGCCCATTAGTACAAAGGATGGGCCTTGATTTTTAAGCTGGTCGAGCAACCAGGTTTGCGTTGTTGACATTATGACGGATGTTAATGTGTACGAAAAAATCCATGTGCCTCATTTTGAACCGGGGCAAGGTTGCCAGCTGGGTTGGTGGGTGCGTAAGCGCTAGAGGCCGCAAAAGTGGGGTAGCTGAGCGGGTTGCCATTGAGCAGCTGCAGTGCTTGGCTGCGCCATTCTTCGGCGCTGGTTTTGCAGTGCTTGATCAGCGCTTCAATGCGCTTTTCAGAAGGGGTATTTTCCTGCCTGCTGGTAAGCTCGCTTTTGGCGAAGGTCCGCACCGTAACGCCTATGCTGCCCAGGTAAATCACCTGAGTTGCCAAGCCCTGGGCAATGGTGTAATTGGCCAGCGATTTGCGCAGAAGAAGAAGCACCGCTTTGTCGTCGGCGTTCAAATCTTCGTCGCGCAATTTTTCAACTAGCTCTTCCATGTATGCATTGCTGATGGCCGATGCCAAATACAGCTGCTGGCACTCAATCATCACCGGCTTAAGGCGCGAAAACACCAAGCGACTGCGGCCTATGGAGTAGTGCTTGGTAAATTCTTCGGCGGTGGCAATAATGCCTTCGCTCAGCTCTAAATATTGGTCGCTGGCTACCCACTGCGGGTACTGATCGGCATTTTCCCACAAGAAGGTGAAAAGCGCCTCAGCTGCCGACATGGCACCGCGCTCCAAGCGTTCCTCGAGCTTGTTTACCTGCCACATGCGAGCAGCTTCCATTTTCTCGCTTTTCGAAACGTTGAGGCCATTGCTTTGAATGCTCACAATGAGTTCTTGGCCATATTCATACATGCCCATGTATGCCACCAACCGGGCGGCATACGGAAGCAGCGCTTTTAAATGCGCCTTGCCGGCATCGTTGATGGTGCCATCATTGTTGGCAGCGCTCAATGAGCTGTACAGGGCACTGCCTAAATACTCACGCACCAAAACATCTTGCTCAATGGTGTTGATGATGGGCTCAAGGTTTTCGATTTCGAAAGTGCTGGCCACATTGCCCAGGTATTCCTTGAGCTGTTCGGTTGATTTAATCAGTGCCATCTATCGCCTCCTTGCCTTTGTCTTTGCTTTGGTTAAGTGTTTGCCAGGTTTGAATGTCGAGATAGCCGAATTCCATTTCAGGGTCCCAACCGTTGTAGTCGCGGATGAAGCGCAGCGGTGCCAGCGTCGCGGCTCTGTCGGCGGCCATCAATGCCTGCAGGGTATGAAATGCCTCGCGGATGTTGCTGCCTGATCCGGCACCCATTGAACCGCTGGGCACCATGCCAATAAGCACAGGGTTTACACCAATTGCCCAAAGAATTTCAGTGTTGGCACCAAACGAATCGGGGAGCAGCTGGCCATCTTTGATTTTGTTGTCAATGACTTCAATTTTGAACCCTTCATGTGCTTTGCCATCAGGACCTACCAAAAATTCACTGAAAAACGATTTGCCGGTATTGTCAATATCGCTCAGGAATTTGTCGATGGCATCGTAAAATTCATTTTTCTTGGCCATCTGGTCTTCTGGTGTCATGCTCGACCAATTACTGTAAATGGTTGGCCAATATGAACTAGGTATATGCACGTGGTATTTGAGGCTGATTTGGTTTTTGAGCACAGCCTTTTTGAGGCTGGGAACCAGTGCAGCAATCTCAAGCCAGCCACTTTGTACCACGCCATCCCAAGTGGGCAGGGGGTAGTAATCGTGGCCGGGCATGGGATTTTCGCCGTGCATCACAAAGAGCTTTGGTTGCTGCTGCTCGGTTGGGTCAAGTAATGGCAGCTCTTTGTAGTTTGATTTTGTGGGTGAAGGCCAATTGAAACTGAAATAGCATTTTCTAATACGGCCTTGCTTATCCATTTTGGCAAGCCGTGTATGTGTGGCTTGCTGGTGATAGTAATTGGTGATTTTTGACTGGTCGCGGCTGGTGCGCATTTGGACGAAAAAGTTGGCGAACCATTCGTAGTCCATAATCAGCCTGCGCTGGGTAAAAGTGATGTCGTTTTTTCGGGCAAATGCCTCAAATTCATCAAACTTTTGAAGCACTTTTTTGATGCTCATTTGTCCGTTTGGCCCTTCCACCAGCTCGCGTTTGTAAGTCACAATGCCAGCGCCAAAATGTACATCCATGCGGGTTTTTATAGCGCGTGGTGCAACGGTGCTTTTCATAACCTCAAGGCGACGCTTTTCGGGCATAGCGTTGTCAAGTCCCCAGTTGCTCCAAAGCGTGGCACCTACCAGCGGCTTTGGCTCAACAAGCTCAACACCTTTATTTTCGGTTCGGTCGCCTGGTACCTCTTGTTGAGCGCTGAATGATTCGTCGCTGATCATCACCGAAGCGCCATCGCGAATGGCCACACCACCATAATGCTTCCAACCTCTACTCATATGATTACGCGGTTGTGGTTGAATTCAATGATTAAGCAGCGGTGCGCTTTGTGTACGGTGCCATCAGGCAGTAGAAAATTTAATGTCTGGTGGTAGTCGTGCCAGGGGTTTCGCTCGGGTGAACTGCTGCGCGCTTTGGCGCTGGTGCCTTTTCCTTTGGCTCCTTTGGTACTCATGCTGCTGATGGTAGCATCTTTCAGTTCCTTGATTTCACCACCGGCTTTTCGGCTGGTGCTGTAAGTGACATACTTCACCTGAAAGCGTGCAGGATGGCCGAGCGGGTCGGTGCTGTGCATTTGAGCCAGTACGGTGCCGAGTTTGAGCATGCGCCAAAGATTGGGCTGGCAGCTGGCCTCAAAAAGGACAGCGTGTTAAGTAGTAAGCCGGCTTTTGTTGCTTCTTGTTTTGGCCGAATCAAAACAAGAAGTGCCCTTCCGGCACGAGGAACGGCCAACGGCCTGAAAATCAGCTAACAACGGAAGCAACAATTTTTTGGGCTTCCGTTGGTGTCGGCTTGAATCCCGCTTTGCCCTGTCGAAAAATGGAAATTTCTTTTGTTCTGTCCTGCGTTATGTGATTCGGGGGCTGGGTCGGTTTGGTCTTGGCGCTGGCTTGGCTCGGCGCTGCTGGTGTGGATACCGCCCTTATGCACGAGCATGCCTAAGGCATTGCCACCCTTATGGGAGGAACGACCATAAAAAAAGGTGGGCCGAAGCCCACCTTTCAGAGGAGTGATGGCTCGCCGAAGTCGGCGAAGGAGAAGTAGCTGTCGCGGGTGAGGATGATGTGATCAACAACCTTGATGTTCACCAGTTGCAGCGCTTGGCTCAAGTTGCGGGTAAGGTTGCGGTCGGCATTGCTGGGCACCAGTGCGCCTGAGGGATGGTTATGCACCAGCACCACGGCTGAAGCGTTGGATAGGATTGCGGCCTGCAGCACCAGCCGCGCATCGGCCACGCAGGAGTTGAGCCCGCCCTTACCAATGGGGCAGTGGCCAAGTACGCGCATGCCGTGGTTGAGCAGGATGATATGAAATTCTTCATAGTGCTCAACGAAATCTTCGAATACCGGGAAGATGAAGTTGCGCATGGCGCGTGAGTCTCGCAACACTGGTAGGTCATTGATTGGACCACCATAGGTGTAAGAGAGCTTGACAGTTGGGAATGCGTATTGCTGGGCTACTACCTGGTAGTTGCTTCCAGCGAGTTCTGACGGATACATAACTTTGAGTTATGTGCACTCATCAGTCTGTGGGCTGCACTTGGGTCAAGATGGCAAACGAATAAATGAGAGGCAGCGGGCAGGGTGGTGTTTATGCGGGAAGCTCTTGACCTTGTGCCAGACCATCGGACTACCTTCGCACCTAACTGGATGTTATGCAGACAACCTTTGCGATAGTGATTGCAGCAAGCTACCATGTAGCGCGGAAAGCACGGGCCAAAGGCATCGCCCAATAATTACATTTTACATCGTTGTGGAGGCCAAAATGGCCTCGGACAACTTCGGACATCGGACAAAGTTTGAAAAACATTGTTTTTGCTCTTTAAATGAGGTTTTTGAAAATGAAGTCTGCCCGAACTACCCTTAAAAGCGCCCGAACCTGCCCGAACTCTCGGCCGTGGCCGAAAATGTAGTTCGGACAAGTTCGGGCAACTTCGGACAACCTCGGACAATAGAAAATGCTTTTTTATGCTTTAAAAGCATTTTTTTTATAGTTTGTCCGTATCCGAACCTGCCCGAGGTGGTTTTTGTAGTTTTTGGCGTTCAACGTGAAAAACGCAACGCACCGGGCACAAAAAAGCCTGCCGCGTGTTAACTTGGCAGGACTAAACATAATACAATGCTAAAAATAGGAACCGAAGTGATTTACAACGGGAATGATGAAGAGTATAAAGGCAAGCGGGCAAGGATTATTGCTAGCTACACTGAGAAACAAGTTAAAATTGATTTAGTCAAAAACAGAGAGGTACAAATACCAGAAGATGAAATGGATTATTATCTCTCTTTTGAATATGGTGCTGGCATTGACATGGGCATGAGCGTTTCAGCAGATGATATTCAAACAATCAATTGATTATTACCACCAGCCGCACATATCATAGAGCACACCTTGCACGAGCTATATGCCAATCACACTGCTTTTTTCGGCACGCCATGGCTTAGGCTCACCCTTTTTTAGGATGAAGCCTTAGCTACCTTGGTTGCTGTACAGAATTCACTTATCGCTTCCTATACGGCTTAAACAATTCCAGCTGCTCAACTGCCTTCTTGTCCTTGGGAAAGCCGAAGGTTTCAACAAAGCTGATTGTGTCGCTCTTGCAATGCTGGTCAAACACCATCATGCCAATGACGGCCTTTTGAAAATGGCGCTTGTCAACCAGGTTGCTGTGGGCATACTCTTGCGCTTCACGCAGCGAGCAGAACCACTGGCCGTCGTGTTGTTTGTGCACCCCATCCATGAGCATGACAATGAAGCGCATCTGTTCAACTGTTGCCATTTTGGGTTACTTGTTTAGGTCTGAAATACTCATGTGTCGGAAAGTCGTACTGGAAAAAGTTCTCTGAGAACTTTTTCCAGTAGGTAGGTTCATTTATAAGCATGATGTTGCCACCACAGTCAAGACATTTGGTTTGCTCCTTAGGGCAATTGTGCCAAACGGCATCACAATGTGGATCAGGGCAAACTTTGATTAAGCCAAGCTTTTCAAGCATTTCCATTTGCCAATTGCTTTCTGAATTGATGTTTCTTTAGTGCTTGAGCCATAGCCAATATGCGCAGAAGTTTTTCTTCCTCTTCGGCAGATAAATCCTTTTGAGCACTAGAGCCTTTTACATAAAGTTGGTTTGTCTGAATAAAAGCTCGGTAAAAAATATCGTGCTCCTCTTGGTATGCCCTCCAGTAAAAGGAAAACTTCATTTCAATTTCAGCTATTTGAGCTGGTTTTAACTCAATTCCCACCACATCTTTAATCTTTTTACCATTCTTTAGACGTGAGTATGTATCGAAATCATTCCCTAGGACGCTAGAAACAACTTGAATGAAAAATTTTCGTTGCTCTGGTCTTACGTTAAACCAGCCCATTTGCAGTTTTTCATCGTCAAGATCTTCTAAATTGATGCCGTGTTTCAGGCAAATCAGTTCTAATTTTTTGGCTGCATTAACAGCTTCGCCACCGACTCCTTTATCTGCCAGGGCCTTTAGTTTTTTTGCGAGTTCTAAGATTTTCGACATTGGTTTACAGTTTAGGTATTCACTTTTAAGTTAATTCTCCGTCCTCTGCCACTCCTTTACCATGGCTTCGAAGCTGTAATCGTCTTCCTCAATGCCGTACTGCTGCCGGAAGCTCTCAACCGCCCTTGTGAGTTCGCCATACTTCGGCTCGCTGCCCAGCTTGGCCTGCAGGTAGGAGCGGAGCATCAGCCGTATGTCGCGCTGAATGAGTTTTTCGAGTGCGTTTTTGGTGCCCAGCTTCATCCACTTTCCATACACCATCAATTGCCGGTGGCTGAATTCAAAAGCAATGGTGTTGGCTTCTTCCTCGGTAATAGCCAGTTGCACAAAACTCCCAGATGCTGTTTTATGGCGGCGCAATCGGTCGCGCATCCAAGTGTGGAGCAGCTGGCAGCGGTTGCCATCGCTGCGCACCACGCTGGTGCCGTAAATGGTTTGAAACATACGCTTGTAAAATGGGCTCACGCGTACATAAATGCGGGTAGGGGTGTTGTGTCTGATCATACGGTGGAAAGGGCTATTTGGAGTGGTTTTTCGAGGCGTTGGAAAAGGTTTTGGTGCAGGTATTCGCGAAAATCGGCGAGCGTTATTTGCTGCTCTTCTTCGGTGGAGAGGTTTACAAGCGTAATGGATTCAACTTCGAAAGCTTTTTCCAAGGCGTAGTGGTGCCGGGTTACCATCCAAAGGCGGTTTTTGGTGTCCAAATAGCGCATCCAATGGCGGCAGTGCAGCTGGCAGAATTCAGCATCAGAAAGGGAGCTCAGGCTTAGGCTCGGAATCCGTCGAAGCGTTGTTTCCATCTTGTAAATTGAGTTTGCGCGCTATGTCTACATTCACCTTGTCGTAGTGAAATTCCATGGCACTGGTTTTCTTATCGTCGAAGCGCTTGCTGTCAACCTTGCCGGCATAGGCTTCGCTGTTTTTGAGTTTGTCGCGCATGGTGGCGGCATTGAGGCCAATGGTGCCATACATGGTGCGGTGTGCAATAAGGTACTGCTGGTGCAGCTCGGTAAAGCGAATAAACAGGCGGTTGCCGTTGAGCTCGAATTCTTGGCCGTGCTTGATTTTGCCGTCGTTTAGCAGGTAAAGCATGATGTCCCAAAAGCGCTGGGTTTCGCCACCACTTTCGCGCTTACTCGCCTGGGCAAAGGCAACTTCTTTGAGGTAATCAACCAGCTCTTCGTAGCTGAAGGTGAATTCCACGGCCATGCTCATGATCTTGTACGTGGTGCACATGAGGGCGTAGTTTTCGCGCATCCGGGCGGTAATACCGTTGTTGCCGCCCATTACTTCGTACAGGTGCTTATTGGTTTGCTTGTACACCTCTACGAAATTCTTCTCAAACAGGCTGCGATACCCCAACAGCTCACAGGTAACTGAGGTAATGCCTTTTTCCTGCAGGCTGCGCAGCCGGTCGAACTGCTCCTTTTCTGCCTGGGTAAAGGTGTTGCGGTTGTAGTCCATCAGAATGCAGCGCTGCAGCAGCGGATCATCATCGGGGTACTCATTGCCGGTGATGGCCACGCCCGAGCTGATGGGCACGCTCTCGGTTGAAAAGCGGCCTTCTAAATTGCCACGCTCATAGCCAAAGCGGTCGTACAAACCACGGAGGGTGTTTTTGGCCTCTGTGGGTATTTTGTTGGTGTATTCCTCCAAACAAGCCAGGGCATTTACAAACTGGGCCATCTTGCGAATCTTGGCCTTGTCGGTATTGGCTTTTTCGGAAATTTTCAGCGGGTCTTGCGGACGGCCAAAAAGGTACTGGGCGCTGTTGATCATGGAGGACTTACCCGAACCGCCCTCACCGAAGAAAAATAGAATGGGGAAGTTGTTGCGCTGCTTGAAAATGTAATCAGAAAACAGGCAGCTGATGGTATACAGCAGCATGATGTAACCCGGCTTGCCATAGGTGAGCGTGTATTCGCGCTCCCATTGCCGAAAATTCACCGTGCTAGGGGTATGCAAAAAGCGCTTTTCGTTGGCGTATTTGTAGGCATCATCGGCGTAGCTCTGGTTGCCGCTGGGTATGTAATAGTTTTTCGACTGGTAGGCCACCACACCATTTTCGTCTACTGGTTCCCACTGTCCATTAAAAATGCCATTTGAGAAGGCAAAGAAGCCTGCAGTGTGCCATCCGAGGGTTTCAACCTGCATACAGCTTTTTTCCTGCTCATAGAGTTTCGATTTGAGTTTCATCAAATCGGCAGGACCGCCCCAAAAAAGGAAGTTGCCCGAACCTTCGGTAAATTCCTTGAAAGCGTTCATCGATGTGAGTGCTTTGGTTTGTACGTCGAGCACCAACTCACGGCCGCGGATGTTGCGCATGCGCACTACCCGCCTGGGGAATACACCGTTGTAAATGTGGTACAGAACCTCCAACGTAAAGTTGCTGAACGGCTCAGGCGAAAACCCGCTGGTGATGCTGCCATTCATTTTGAAGTACTGGTTGTTCCATTCGAAAAAGCCGTACGTTTCCAAATCTTCGTAGGCCGATGGTGCCACACCTTCGGGCAAAAAGTCAGTAGGCTTGTAAGCGTCGAATGAGTTTTCGGGTGCGGTGTCAATACCTGCGGCCTTGCACATTTTGAAAAACACCGATGGCGTTTTTTTGCGGGTGTTTTGCAGTGCCAGGTCGAACTCATGATCGGCGGTGTCTTTGTCGTAATTGGCCGACTGGCCAGCTGCGCTGTGCCACACGCTGCGGCCGCGCTCACCCAGGGAAGCAATGGCGTGACAGCAGCTCTCGCGCTCCAAGGCATCACTTCCTAAGATGTCTACTTTGCGGTCGCGTATGCGATCGGCAGCAGCCAAGCACTTGCGATATTCAAGCTCCTTTTTTTTGTTTTGCTCGGGGCTTGCAAGATTTTCGTCTAAGAGGTCAATGTTTAGGTCCATCAGGCTTTCGGTTCTGCTTTTAACTCGGCTGTTTGTTCTGCTTTTTTCATCCGCACTTTGATGCGCTTGATACTCTCTTCTAAAGTGCCTGCTCGTACTATGTGCTCAAGGGTGCGGTAGCCGCTCAGCTCTTGCTCCAAGTCGTTGGCTTTGGCCACCAGCAGATTTACCAATTCGCGCTCGCGGATGTACAATTGGCGAGCGGTTGCCAGCTCTTGCAATTGCTCTACGGCCTGCCAGCAGGCGCTGTGCATGTCGTTGAAGAAAAAGTAATTGTCGGTGGCCTCTTTGCCCTTGGCCGCCATGGAATCCATGGTTTTTTTGGCGAGGGCGGCCAGCTCCATGAGTTTAAACTCAGTGAGCCGGCCGCTCGCATCGCGGCCATGCGAAAGGCGTTCTGTTGCCTGGTCGCTCATGCCTTGCCGCGTTTTACTTTGTTGAGGCGCTTGACTGGCTCAAGGGTCACCAGGTCCATGTCATCCAACCAAGCAAGCTTTGCTTCATTTTCGGCTTGCTGTCGAGTTCTGGCCCTTACAACTATGCGCCTTTTACCTACCTGAATGTTGGCCGATTTGCTGCGCTGAGCCAAAAAAACCTCGTAACGGTATACCGGGCGAATTGAATGCAGGAAATGCAGGAAGCGTGCTTTGAAACTCATGCTTCTGCTCCTTTCAATGCCTTAAGATCATTTCTCAAACCAGCCTCGAGCGATTTGCAGGTACTCAAAAGCGTTTGGGCTTCTTTGTACAAATCGGGGTTGTTGGTTCGGCTGGCTTTGCCCTTGGTGGTAAAGTAGTCCTGCTGCATGGTAAGCAGGTTGTCCATTTGGTTGAGCAGCAGCTCAGCCTTGGATAGATCAGTTGGTTGGAGCTTGATTTGTGACATGGTCGTTATTTGAAAAGAGTTTGATTTGACGTTTTTCAGCGGTGATTTTGCTTTGAAAGCGGGGAGAGTCAAGCAGCAATTGCAGCTCTATCAGTTCTGTTACACTGCAGGCTTCAAGGAAGCGCTCAGGGGTAATTTCGAGATCGAGTTGGCGGGTGATTCTAGGCATCAGAGTAATGTTTGAGCGAGTTGTTTTACAAGCCATTCCATAGCCGGTGGCGTAACTGCATTACCCAGCTGTCGAACCTGGTCGCGAGCGTTTCCCAAAACCACATAATCGGGCTCAAATGCCATCGCTGCTTTTACTTCATGCGGTTTGAGCATGCGGTAATGGCAGTCCTCAATTAAGGGCTGTTTATAGCTCACCAGCGTACAGCGGTCTTTGGTGGTAATCGTTCCAAGTGCTTCATCAATTTTGGAAAGCGTAGTATTTGAATTGTAGTAGTGAACGAATGCGCTCATTGCTTCCATGGTTAAAAGTGCGTGATGATCACTAGTGGTAACTGTGCCTAATGAATCTGTCAAGGGCTTTGCATATCCTGGCGAGTAGTTGCTTACAAAAAGAGCATGATTAATTCCACCACCTGTAAAAGTGGACGTCGCATGCTCAGCTGCTGGCTTCATTTTGCTAGTCTTATTCATTTCAATGATGTAAGGCACTACTAGCCCCATGGATTGCCTTGTGGTTTGAGTTTGAAAGGCATGGTATGCCGACCTTACATTGTCGGAGTTGGCATGCTCAGCTTTCAAAATCATAGGGCTGTTGCCATATTTTTTCAAACCAGTTTCAATCCGGCGAAGAGTGTTTGCACTTAACGGCTTGTTACGGTCTCCAATCCTTTGGCCTATGTCGCTCCAATCGATTGCATTAAATGCGGCATAGTAGTAAGGCTCAACGGTGCTCCCATCAACTGGACATTTGTACACGTACTGTTTGCCATACTTGCCAAAGCGAATGTTTGGGTTTTTCCAGTATTGAAAAGCTTCAACATCCTTACCGCAGCACTTGCAATACGCCTTTGGCCTATAGTCAAGATCAGGGGCGGGGTTTCCTTTTTTCCAGAAAACTATGTACATCCTATCCCTGCTCTGAGGTGTAGGGTGAAAGTGTTTGCTGTTGATGTATACCGATTTATGCAAGTAGCCAAGGTTACGCATTGCTGTCAGCCAGCTATCAAATAGCACCCAGTTACGAGCATCCACCACATTTTCAACCACAATGCCCTCATATTGATGGTACTCAGCGAACCGCACCACATCCCACATGGTTGCTCGACTACGCTCAGCTGCTGGATCAATAATTCCTTTATCGAAAAGCTCAAGCTGCTTCTTGACGATTTTTTGACCTTTAGCAAGGCTGTGGTTTGTGCATTCAGGGCTGGTCAACAGAATGTTGGTGCTCGGATATCTGCGCGGATCACATGCGCTGATATCTGTACAGTCGTGTAGCGTATCAGGGAAATTGTGATTGTGAGTTTCAATAGCAAGTTTCCAGTGGTTCATTGCCAATTTTACATGGCCGCCAATAGGAGCAAGTGCACGTGCAGCGCCTTGCGAACTACCACCAGCTCCACAGAACTGGTCAGTTACAGAGAGTGAAGTTCCTTTACGCATAAACGACCTCCTTTCTTACCAATAAGCCATTGAGTGTTTCATTGGGTCTGTTGGCCCGTGCTAACCAGGCTTTCAATAGCTTTTTTGTAGGCTGGCCTTGATCATCAACCTGCCACAGCTCAACCGTGTCCATTTGGTTTTTCACCAGGCGATAATGCTGGCTTACCTTGATGCTGGCGCTGTCAGCCAGCTGCAAATTGAATTGTGCTGCCTTTGCCAATTCGTCGGCATTGTGAGCCAAACGCACTTGGTACATAGCTTGGGTGGCCAGTATGTCAAAAGTGCTGGCGCAGGGTTCGCATGCTTGAAATTCAACCCTCATGGCTAGCCTCCTTCGCTTTATCAAGGACTTGGTTACATTCACTTCTCAGCCAATCGGTAATTTCCTTGGCTGTTTTGCCTTTGAGAAATGTTTGAGAGAGCCGTTTGATGGTTAATAGCAACTCGTCGCGCCCGGCTTTGAATTGGTCGCGTTCGTTGCCGATGGTGGAAAGTGAATTTCGTAGTTCGCCGTTTTCGTCATGCAGCTGTATGCACTTGAGGCGGGCTTCGTGGAGTTCGGCTTTGAGTTGGTCGTATTCGTTCCAGCATTTAGCTAGTCGCTTTACATTGGCCAGCGATTGGGCACCAAAGTCCTGAACATCAGCGATGTGTGCACCTTCAAACGAGCCGCTAATTTCATGCTGGGTGTGTTCAATCTTGATGCGGAGGCCAAAGTAGGGTTCATAAACCGCATCACCCGAATAGTAGGTGATTCCGTCTTTCGTCCCGTGGCATGTCGCACCTGATACGCCGCGTTCCCAGTGATTTATTTCAATCATTCCGGGAGTGTGTTTTGAGTTGCTCATTTCTGCACCTCCTTCACTTTCAGCGCTTCTTCTTTGGTGATGCGCTCAAATTCAATGGCCCACACCCAAGGGTTGGCCACCACGGCATTATCACCATGGATGCTGGTCCACAGGGAAAAAAAGGATTCAATTGGTTCAAAGGTGTATGCTTCTTTGGCCTTGCCGAATACCTTCCAATCGTAGAGCTTGTACCGCTGGAGGTCGGGTGCTTCGGGCCATGGCTGCCCCAGCTCTATGCCTTCGGCAATGGCATCGGCCTCGGTAATGTCTTGCAAGCGCTCATACTTTACCGACTTGATGCGCAGGAAAATGCGAGCTGCTTTAAATGGCATGTGGATGCCAGGCTTCCATTGGAAAGACCTTCCAGCTTTTAGGTATTCTTGACGAACTTCTTCTCCCTCTGGGGTAATGTCTGCTTTGAAACCATACTTACCAATTAGGTCATCGTATTTGTGAAATAGTAAAAATGTTTCACGTACCCACAACACATCACCAGGCAGGTAAGGAGATTCGGGGAAGGCATAATCGAAGCCGCTATAGGTGCGAATGAATTTGAGCTTGTTTCCCTTTACCCGCTTGATCGCTTCGTTACGCTCTTTGAGGTTGGTAACAGCTTGCGCCTGCGGCTTCATAATGCGGCGCGTTTGGCTTTTGCGGTCGTCTAAAATGGCCTGCACCATGGGGGTGCTGAATAGCATAGGATGGAGCTTAGCCATTGGTCAATTGATTTGTGATTTGTGCCCTTTTGAATTGATTTTCTTTGTGCTCGACTTGCGTTTTCAGAAAGTCATTGTCTAGATCCAGGCAGTAATTCCACACTAGGGCAAATCGCTCTGCTTGTTCTTCGCTTTTGAACTTTAAGCCTGTTGGCTGGATGGTTGGAAAGTTGTTTTGATCATAAACTCTTTCAACCAGAGTAAAATGGCCTTGGGATTTGCTGTTGCCGCAAATGGCCACTGATAATGAATGAGGTAATCGGTTCATTGCACACCTCCCTTGCTCATGCCCATGTATTGCGACAGCAGTAGTTTTTGGCTGTTGCTTAACTGGGTGTTGAACCACTCAATAAGGCGCTGATTTGCCCGGGCAAGCTCGTACGATAGCACCAGTGCGTCGTCGGCATCAATGCTTAAGCTGGCCAGCAGGTCGGGCACCTGCAGGCGATGCAAGTGCTGCTCGAGTTGTTTTTCCATTGTATGTATTTCGGTTGTTAGGTCGGTAATTCTCTGGGCGGTTTTGAGGCACTGTTGCTTCAAACCGCACTCACGATAAAGCGAACCAAGCTGCATGAGCTCGCCCATGCTGCGATATCTTTCTTCAAGCTGCAGATGCATGGTGATGGTCGTTTTCATAGGCCAGCAGATCAGCTTGTGAAACAAGGATGGCAAAGTCGGCCCCATTGGCCGCTTGCGGAAAGTCGAGCACTTCAATGAAGAAGGCGCGGCCCTGTTGGTGCAACCAGGTGCACATTTGGTGCAGCTGCTTAAAAGTGCCATGCACTTTGGCTACCTGTTGGTTGATGATCACTTTAAGGAAAGCAGCCAGCTCTTGTTGCTGCTCGTTGGTGAGGCTAAGCAAATACAGCTGTAGGTTGTTGGCTTCGCGCGCTTCAACAAAGCGAGCGTGCAGGCGCTCTGCCAGCATGCCATTTCCATAAATGGCTGTAAAGTCGGCAGGGGTAAGGGTGCGCAATGCGGCTAAAAGCTTTTGGTCCATACTCGGTTGTTTAGGTTATTGATTGAGGTATTGCTTACAGAATTGCACCATGGCATCTACCCGGCGCTGTGCATTGGCATGGTAGCGGCTGTTGATGCCAGGAATGAGGCAGCGCAGCTCAGCCTCGTTGCGCAGCAGTATGCGGCATTGTGATTCAAGCCCATCAAAGCGGTGAAAATCAATTGCTCTTTTCAAGCGGCTGATGGCTTCAAAGTGCACCATTCGCTTGGGGTGAACGCTGTTGTAGGCGCGCTCGCGCTGGGTAACAAATGCATACAAATCGTTCCAAAGAGCCGAACGGCTTTGCAAAGTATAGGAGCCAACTTGCGATGTATACTGCTGTGCTTTCATAGCTATGCGAATTAAGGGGTGGCAATGTTTTTCGATACCGCCCAAGCCACTATGTCTTTGGTGCTGGCGGCGTTGAGTTTTTGACGGATGTTGCGCAGGTGTACAATGATGGTGTTGGCGCTCAAGCCCAGCTCTTCGCCTACTTGCTTATCGCTAAGGCCACTTACTACTGCCTTTACCACATCAATTTCGCGGTGGCTCAGCTGCCCATCGGGGCCACCTACACCAGCGCAGAGTTTGAATTCATAAGGGCAGCTGCCACGCAGGGGGCAGGGCCAGTATTCAGGCTCGCCCATCACTCCCTTCACCATGTCGGGCTTGTTGTCAAAACCACCATAGCGGCAAAAGAGCCACTGTTCAATGCGCTCCAAGCGGTCTGTTTTGCCCAGGTGATCAAGCGATGCCAAGGCATCGGGCGTTGCTGCCATTTCCGCTTCAATGTTTGCCAGCACACTTTCAGGCAGCTGGTCGATGCGAACTACCTGGCCTTTGAACATGGCCAAGTAATGCTCACCAAAGGCAAAGAACTCAATGGTTTCTTTGTCGATCAGTCCGGCTAAAATGGGTTGGTTTACTGGAATCATTGGTCAAATTGTTTTGACTGATTGAACAAAAAAATTACGCTTGACTGGCAGCCTTTTTAATATTTCGGCACTCATCAGCATACCGAATGGCCTCTTGAAATATCTCAAAGTTCGTCCGGCGGCATTGTATCACCGAACGAATATGATCTACGCTGAATTCTAAACCTTTTGATTTGAGCCTATTTTGCAGCGTTTTGGCATAATTGCGTGGAAGATGCTTGAGCTTTCCGAAGCGGGCATCTTTAATGGATTTTGAGTATTTGTTCGTGTCGCTCATGTACGTAAATTGTACCTAATAAGTACGAGACAATATTAGTAAAACTAATTTGACTGGTCAAAACTTTTTTACTAAAAAATTATTAGTGCGATGCAAACCATCCACGATAGGCTAGAGAAGGTGCAGCAGTGGCTTGGCAAAAACCAAAAGGAGTTTGCAGAAGAGTGCTTACACACTACCAAGCAGCGCTACAGCGCCATTTTGAAAGTGCGGTCAAACTTTCATATTGACCTGGTTCAGTCATTGGCAATTGCGGCCCCACAGTTAAATGTACATTGGTTAATTACGGGTGCAGGCAAAATGGTAATGACACGTGGCGCTGATTACCCAATTGCTACTACTGAAACCCTAGTTGTTTCGGAGCCGTCAGTCGAGACTTACCAAAAAGAGAAAAGCGACTGTGAAAAGGAGCTCGAAAACTGCAAGAAGCAGATACAGCTTTATGAAGAATTACTGGCAGTTTACCGCATGAAATTACCCAAGAAATAGGCATTTGTTGGACCAGCGTTGGACCAAAAAAAGTAAACTCACTGAAAATTAGCACAGTTATGAACTCAGTTCAAATACCTACGAGACCGCAACCAAAGTTGAAAACGCCCCCTCGGAGCCTAAAAGCCCCTTGGGGGCTTTGTATTTTAAGGCTTTTGAGGTATGAAAAAACGAATTCGTTGGACCAAAGTTGGACCAAGTCCACACAGAGAGCGGGGAGAGGTGTTTAGCTCTTCCATTAAAGTGCTCCTGCGCACCAGTAGAAAGTATGAAGGCGGCATTTGCGATGTGCAAATCCGTGTAATCATCAATCGCGAGCAAACCAAGTGGAATCTCGGCTTCCGCTGGCCCATACAGTATTGGGATGAAACCGCTGGATTTTGCAAGCCACGGTTCAAAAACGATACCCAAGCCAACGACCACAACATGGAAATTCGGGCGGCTGTGGGCAAAGCCAACGATATTTTGCTTCATTACCGGGTAACGCATCGCATGCTCACGGTGGAGCAATTCAAAAAAGAGTTTCAGAGCTACTTCAACCGAGGCAGCTTTGTTGACTTCATGGGCAACCAAATTGAGCAGCGCCGGATGGAGCTGAACCCTGGCACCTACCAGAACCACCGTGCGGCCTGGGTGAAGATTATGGGCTGGCGGCCAAACCTCATGATGACCGAGCTCACCAAAAACACACCCAACCAATTTGATACTTACCTCAGGCAGCAGTATACCAACATCAATACCATTGTAAAATTTCATCGGGTATTCCGCACCTACGTAAACCAGGCAATCAAGGAGGGCTATAATGTGCCCAGCATTTACAAAGGCTTTCGCTTTCACTCCACACCGTCAAAGAGCCGAGCGCTTACCGAAGAAGAAGTGGCCCGGGTGCTCGACTATTACAACCAGTGCACCATTGAGGAGCAAAGGCGGGTGCTTCGGCGCTTCATTTGGAGCCTGCTCACCAGCATGCGCATCAGCGATCAGATGCGGGTAGAGCGCAATTGGCTGGTAGATGGTCGCCTGGTATATGTGCCGCAAAAAACCATGAAGCAGGGCAAAGTAATAAATATGCGGCCTCCCGAAACTGCGGTGAAGATTTTCAACGAAGAGCTGCAAATAACTGGCGGTGTAGAAATGTTTCGTCACCCTTGCCGACAGGTAGGCAACCGCATACTAAAGCGCATTGGCGAAAAGTTGGAGTTGGGCACCAAGCTCACCAGCCATACCGGCCGCAAAACCTGCGCAACTTTGGTAGTAAAACACCTGGGCGACTTGCATGCCGCCAAAGAATTCTTGGGGCATTCGGATATCCGAACGACAATGGCCTATGACTTTGTAGATGAAGCCCGGAAGCAAGCCGCTGCCAATGTATTGGAAATGGCAGTGGGAAAGCAGTTAAATAAAAAAGCCCCTAAGTAGGGGCTTCTGTTAGTTACACATGTGCAGTGGAAGTTCTATTTGCAACCAAGAGCAGCAGTCTGCTATGAACTCGTTATCGAGCAAGTCCTCTTCTCTTGGCACGGTGCAAATCTGACCTGTATACATGTTTTTATACAGGTGGTGTTTGAAATCTTCGGTTAAACTCACATGATCTACACCTCGTTCTATCAAATGAGTGTGAAAATCAAGCGGCCTCATGCCATTTGAAGACTTAGTACTTCTTGCTCAGCTACACTCTGCTTAATAAAGCCGTGTCTACTGTGCTCTTTGTGGTAGGCGAAAACGGTGCGAGCCGCATCTGCCAAATTAGTGCGGAGCTCTTCTTTAGAAGAAGCTTGCGACATTGCTCCGGGAACTTCAAGGACTCTTCCAATCCATTTGTTGCTTGAAACACACTTCTTCATCATAAAAGTAAGTGTCATTCCGGTTGCATTCTTCATACTGCGTTTAGGTTAAATAGGTTTTCCGTAATTTATAAAGTGGAAATTGTCCACAATATTACGCAATATGTAACAAATTGTTTCACTTTTCAAACCTTTTACAGGTAGTTTAACATGTCGAAAGGCGTTAAAATCAATGCAAAATCATTGCAGAATCAACGCAAAATCGCTGTAGAATCGACGAAAAATCATTTATTCGTAGATGATGAAGCGCAAGAAGTAAATGAAAAGAATTTCAAAATTCATCAAAGGTGTAAGATTTCCGAACTTCAAAAGTTACACTTTGATGACATCGTCGCTGTTGACGAGAAGGAAGGCTGACAACAACTACTGGTCACTTTCTCCAAACATTGTTTGTTGCACCGGATCAATAGGCCGAGGTATGATCTGCCTTACATGGCTAATTTCATAGGTGCCTGTTTCTACATAGGTTCCGTAGCGTGAATCGTACTTTTCCTGGGCAATCATGTCAACCAGCAGGCGGTCACCCTGTCCAATTTTAAGGCCCTTGTTTACAGTTGCTCTAAACGCATCGTCTGTAATTTTTGCTGTAATATCGCGGCCTCGGTGGATGAACAGCCATTTCCATGGCTTCTTTCCTTCTGGGAAAAGGTTTGGCTTCTTTATGTAAACCGTCTCGTTTGAGCGAAGCGCACCATGCGAAGTGCCTTGAAAATACTTATTGGGCTTTTGCAGCACCTCAAATTCGTCTCTACCAATTGAAATAGGCGCTTCGGTAGGGTCGGCCGTTTGGATAGAAATACCTTCAATTTCCTCGTCGTCTTGAACCTTTTTAAAGTTTTCTTCCATTGCTTTTGAAACAATGGGATTTGATTTGTAAACGTCAAAAGCACGTTCACTTACAACTACTACATTGTTATCGCCGTGAATTTCAATTCTATTGCCATCAAGTGCTTTGATTTGCTTGGCTGTTTCGCCCTTAAGCGTTTTTCTCAGCTCAATAAGCTCACGAAACAAAGCCACTACATCTTTCAACATTCCTGGCATCTTAGGGCCGAATAGTAGGGCGGGTAGCCAGCTGGCTTCAACGAGTAGGTCAATTATAAATGAACCTTCTCTGAAGGCACCTACTTTGATTTTGATTTTGGCTTCGGGATCAACTTCCTTTTGCAGCTCGCTTATGACTGCTAAAAAATGAAATTGCGATACAAGCAGGGTATTGATATCAATAAAATTCTGCCCTTCATATTTGAATTCTAGCGAGAGCTGAGTTTTATTCTGTTCCATGCGTTTTAGGCTTGCGGTCGAAATGTATAACAAAACAATCAACCCACAAAGTTCTGCGCATGAATTTTCATTTATTTGCCAACCCGCGGTACTGCCCCACCAGCTCTTCGAGTAGTGCACACCTTTCTTTGTAGTGGCTCAGCTCGGCATCGGTGGGTTGGTTGGGGTACTCCAACTTTTCCGACTGGCGAAGCACGGCATAAATGGTGTCGAGTATCTTTACTACGCTGTGCAGGGCAAAGCGAAAGTTTTCATCATCGGCAGTTACTGTGTTATGACCGGCAAGCAGCAGAATGAGCGAGCTTTTAAAATGGTTGATGCTCATGAAATCGAGCTCGTGCATTTCGGTTACCAAGCGCTCCATTTCGTAAGCGGGCAAAGTGTGTTCGCCCAACTTCAATACAGGGGTTTTAAAAGCGGGTATTTTTTCTTTTTCCATGGCGAAGGCGTGTTTTTACGGTTGGTTTTTTAAAAGCTGGGCGCTTGCTGCGCATGATTTGCTGTATTAAATCGAATGCATGAATGGGGTTGCGCTTGCGGTGCCTACGCACCATGGCAGCATCTTTTTTGAGGCTGCGCATGAGCCAGCAAACCATGGCCACGGCTGTTTTTAGCTGCTCGTCGTCTTCTACCAATTGCCAATAGCCATGCTTTAACAGGGTCATGGCTTCTTCAAAGCGTTTAAGCCCGGTTTCATCTAACAAATCAAGCTGCGAGCCTAGGCCTTCTAAGGCATCGTAGCTCATTATGTAGCCGTTTACATCAACAAAATGCGGTGTTTCCATTGCTTGCTTTTAAGTGCAGCCCCCACCGGACGGATAGCGGTGGGGTTGGTGCTGCGTTCGAATGGGTACAAATATACATTACAAAAGGAACAGAAAAAATAAAGTAGTACCATAAAATGATTATTGCCCAAAACGTACAAAATGAGTTACTTTGTTTCATGGTCAACATTCGCATACAAGTCAGTGATGAAGTCCGGGCTAAGCTCCTAGAAGTCCAGTTTCAGAGGAAGCTGGAAAAACAACCGCGAGCTACCATTGCAGAAGTAGCAGCGGACTTGCTTGAGGAATACCTCCTTAAAAACGAAAAGGCCCCACCGAAGTGAGGCCTTTTTTATTTGGCTTGCTCTTTTTCTCGTATGGCGGCATCGCCTGCTTGTCGTAATTTCCTGCCTCCTTCAAGGTTTTTGACATGACCTGCAATTATGGTTATGCTCGCCACAAGTGATCCAATTCCTGTAATAATTAAACCGGCCACTGGGTCTACAAATCCTACTAAAAGCCCTATGCCTGAGCCAGCTATCGAAATGCCTGTTCCGGCAAGAATAAGTGTAGAACCCTTTTCAAAGTTTCTGCCAGCTTCATTAAGTAGTTCTGGAAAGCCTCCAACTGCACCACCTAATCCACCAACGCGCATTTGATTTTCATATAAAATCTTGAATGAAGCGCTTTTGGCGAACAAAGTTTTGATTTTGATACTGTCAGACACAAATACATTTTGAACAGAATTTACGGGCACGCGCTGCACTGTGGGTTCTGAATCTCGATAGTAAATAAAAATCTGATCGGCATCTGTGATGTCGCAATTGTAAATCTTGCCTGAAACGGTTCTGATTTGATCTTGGGCACTAGCCACTGTGGCCAGTAAAAGAAACCCAAATAGCAATAGGTTTTTCATGATGCCAATATAACAAATTATGAGAATCGCGCGTTTTGCTCTGATTTGGTCAGCTTTTCTTCTCGTTCTTTCAATTTCCATATTTGATCATCGCCAATTGCTAAGCCATCATTGAGTCGGTCTTCTATTGACTTCAAAAGATCGTTTGTTTCTTGAATCAAGCTAATGATGCGTTTGTCATTTTGCATGCCAATTTCAAACCCTTCTATTTCCGCTCGTTCAGCGGCTCTCTGGGTTACTCTAGTGCCTGATGATGTATATCGGTTGGCTCTTCTACTTCTTCTTCTACTCATGCCTCCTTCTGCGAATCCTTCGCTGTTACCGCCTGTCATTCGTTCTGACTCCAGCCACTGAACAATGTTTGCATATTGGGGTTTGCGAAGCATCCAGCGAGGCACGACATATTCATCTTCATGCACTACACCTGCAACTTTGAATCCGCTTTTATCAGGTATGCCAAAACCAGGGCCAGTAAAACCACCTCTATCGTATCCTTTTACTTCCTTTATCGCCTGAGCTCCAATAATAGCTATGCTTGCTACCATACGTGCATCCACAAGTCTGGCTCTTGCTGCACCTAAAATGCCAGTTGGATCAACCGCTAGCGAGGTCAACCGCACAGCTGCTTTTTCAAGCTGCGCCTTTACGACAATTTCTGCAATGGCAGCAGCTTTGGTGAGTGCCAGCGCCATTTTTGACAAGGTGGTGTTTTCGCCAAAAAAGCCTCTGGTAGTGGCCAACAAATTAGTGAGGTTTTCTTGCTGAATAACCCTCAACTGTGTGTCAGCCTTGGCCAATTCATTTGCCAGCTCTTTCTGCGACAGTGTTGTTTTGAAAGAATACGACTGTTTGAGCTTTTCGTACTTGGCTTTGGCTTCGGCAATCTGCTTTTCAATATTCACCACATCATCACCGTAAGCCTTGTAAGCTGCCAGCATGATTTCAAGGCTGCCAATTTTCAACTCCTGCAGCTGCATTTCGTACTGCTCTTGTGTAATCAGCTGGTTGGCATAATTCTCATGAACGAGTGCTTCTTCTTGGGCTAGTGCGTCTTTAATTTCATCGAATGCCAGCTTTTTGGCTTCAGCTTCGCGCTTAGCTTCGTCTTCGGCCAGCTTTATGCGGTTGTCGGCCATTTGCAAATCAATTTCGCTGGTGTCCATATTGAACTGCACCAGCAAATCTTTGCGTGCCTGCAATTGCCGGGTTTCAATATCGAGCAACTCGGCTTCATGGGTTGAACGATTTTCTAAATCATCGGCCATTTTGAGCTTTACCAAGGCCTTTTCGGTATTGTAAAACTGATTGAGTTTTTCAAGCGCCTTTTTATAGGCCTCGTCTTGCTCTTTATCTGTTGGCAACCCGGGTGCTTTAGGCTCATCTGAAGTACTGGTTTCCGTAGAATTCTTTAAAACCTGCTTATCCTCTTTTTCAATACCCAAACGCTTCATCAAGGCTTCTCTTTCTTCTAAGAGCAGGTTGCCTCTTTCCTCTTGGTTGCGAACAGATTCAAGTGCTTTTTTATAATCAATAAGCGCAATGGCCAACTGCTGCCTGCCAGAAGCGTAGTTCAAAAGTGGACTGCTCTTGTTCTCAATCATGCTCAAAATACCTAAAGCTTGTTGATACAGTGTCAATCCCTCAACCATCTTTAAATTATACCTTTCTGCCATTTTTATGGCTTGAGCCTTAAGTTCATCTTCCTTCTTAAAGAGGGTTTCTTTCTTCTCTGCTACTTTGATATTGTTGGCTTGTATTCGCTCATCTTCTTTTTGTAAAATAATTTTGTTAATCATCTCATCATTAAGCAGACGAATGGATTTTCTTATTTCATCATTTGTCGCCTTTTCAGCATCAAGATGCTTGAAATATTCAGGATAGGAATTTTGCAGTTCCTTAATAATTGAAATACGTTCTTTTTGAGTAGTATTAACATCTATCAATTGCAATTCGAGTTTGTTAAGATTCAACCTTTCTCTCTCCATGTGTTCAGATACAGGGACATTAATTAACTGAACTGCATAATTAACAAGCTGCTTCATCCCTTCTAAAAAGGCGTTATTCACAAATAAACCTCCTAGCCACTTTTGAAGCTTTTCAATGTTTGCAGCTAGATTATTGTTTTTAACGTTGTATTCGTCAATTACAGAGGACCCCTCTTCGAAGCTTTTTTTAGATATATCTAGCTGCCTGCTTAAGACATCTAAGTTTTTGGAAAGCACTCCAAACAAACCAGTAGCTCGGCCGCCTTCAATGCCCAAATCACCCAAGGTTTCGGTGAGCTGCACCAAGCCACCTTCAGTTTTTCCGGCAGCTTCAAGTACCAACATGAATGCGCTTAAGGCATTTTCATTCATCTTTTTCTCAAACTCTTCGACGCTAATGCCTGCGATGCGCGCATAGGTGGCTGCATCGCTGGCCATTTTGGTAAACATTTTGCTCAGGGCGGTGCTACTTACCTCACTGGTTTGTCCCAACGAATCGAGCGTGGCACCCAATGCCATTACCTGGTCAATGCTTATGCCGGCTATAGGCGCAATGCCGCCCATTCGCTTTAAAAAATCAACAATGTAGCCTTCACTCGCTTCGCTGCTGGCACCAAGCGTATTCATGGCGCTGGCAACTTTGAGCATGCTTTGCTCTAAGCCAAATTGTTCTTTGAGCTTGAACAGACCTACCAACTTGCCTATTTGGGTAATGGCATCCTGTCCGAGGTCTTCACCCAAGGCAACGTTTATTTTGTCGGCTGCACGTACAAACTCCTCAACATCTTTCTTGCCAGTGATGCCCAGCTTACCAGCATCGCGGGCTAGAGCCAGTAGTTCACTTCTAGCTGTGCGAGTATCAAATTCACCAAAAGCAGAATTCAACCTTTTAACCTCGGCTTCTGTCATGCCTGTAGTTTTCATCACATCGGCCAAACTGTCGCTCAGTTCGGCATTTTTTCGAATCATGTTGCCAACCTTGCCAGTAATGGCATCAAAGCCTAAAAAGGCAACAGCCATCATTCCAAACTTGCCTATTTCGGCCTGTATTTGTCCGAATATACCTTTGGTTTGCTTAAGCTCGCCATTTACGTCTTCAATACGTTTTTGAACAGATTTGAATTTTTCGGCCTTTTGGGCGAACTCTTCACTGGTGGGCGAAAGGTTGGCCAGTTCGTTACGCAGCTTGGCTGCTTCGGCGCGCAGGCTTTTGAGTGTAGCATCTGCTGCTACACCGTTTATGTATACGTTGGCTGTGCTTTTAGTTTGCATGGCAATTATTTTATAGTGAGGCGTTTGGCCGCTATTTCTGCTTTGTGTTTGGCTGCGGTATCGGCTAAATCCTGCAGCATTCTTTCAATTACAGGGTTATACCAGGGCTTGGGCACTCGGCCTTTTTTACCCGATGCAGCGCTCCAAGCAGCAGCATTGGCTCTTACCCGGCTTATGGGCCAGCCTTTGCCCACGCCCTTGTGCACAAATACCATATACCGCTCAAACTTGAACTGCACCCGGTCAACCTGACCAAAGCGCTTGTAATCTTTCCAATTGAATGTTGCCGATGCATCGCCACTTACGCCAATGCGCTGGCGAAATATTTCGCGCTGCAGCTCCCTGAAAGCACGGTGGCCCCAGTTTTTAACCGCCTGGTTAAATGCTTGTATTTCGGTATGGGTATCTGGTGCCTCCATCAGTATTTGTACATTTCAGCTTCGGCCGGTTGGGTATAGGGCAGGGTAATGTCAATGTGCTTTATGAAGTAGTGCGTACCCTCAATTTCCTTTTTGCGGGTAATGTCAAAAGCCAGTATCTCGCCTGGTGGCAAGTTGATGCGGCGCTTCACCAAAAAGGTGTTGCGCATAAAATCAACATACTCGCTCAGCCACACTTTAAAGCGGCCTTTGTTTCCCGAAAACTTCACCGAGTAGGCAAAGGCATCGGCCATTTCGGGGTTAAATTCATCGGTACTGGCGTAGGGCACAGGGTATTCAGCATCACTACTAGCACCGAAAACACCTCGGTAAAAAAGCAAGCGTGTGAGTGCCGTGCTGTCGCTCAAATTAAAGCCGCGCATGGCACCCAAGCTGCCCATAAATGGCATGCGGGTGGTAAGGCCGTAATTGAACTCCACATCATCTTTCATGGCGGGTATGCCAAAGCGCGATGTTTTTACTTCGGGTACGCCCGCACCGGCTTGCACTTCTCCTAGATCATAGCTGTAGAATTTTCGAACAAAGGCACCCAGCACATCTTGCTCATAAATTTCCCAGTTGGTATCTGCCAGTTGGGTAACATCGCCAGTTCGGTAGCCGCCTGCAGGTGGCGTAACAGTGCTAACCTGCCGCTTGTCAATTACCGATTTTTGAACTGCAATTGCATCTGCGGCATCGGTACTGGGTGTAAGTGCTGTGGCTGCTCCGTAATTTTCGGGCAGCTCTTTGTTGTAAACGCGCTCGGCATAGCCGGTCCAGTTGGCATCGGGTGGTAATTGCAGCAAGCGCCGCAATGGAATTACTTTCAGCTGGTTGTTTTGCGAATCAAACCAGGTTACCCATCCCCAAAACTCGCGGAACTCTTCTAAAAAGTCAGCCACAGTTAGGTCGGGTAAAATGTCTTTCAAGAAAAAGCCTTCGGGCAACAAAGCCACATAGATGGGTGCTGCTGGTGAACCGTAAGTTGTTTCTACCTCGTAATTAATACTCTTTCCGGTGAGCATCACCAGTGAGAGGATTTCAGGGTCATCTACAAGCTCAGTTACGAACTCATAGCCCAGCTCGCTGGCCAGTCCTGCAAATACGGCGAATGCGTACACAGCAGGGCTTTGAAAATATCCGGCTGGCCAAGGTATGCCAGTAAGTTGAGTGTTTACATCGGCGGTGGCTCCACTAGTTTGCCCGGTAATGGTAGTGGCTCCCCATGGTGGACCAACAGGCTCAGCAACAACCAAGCGATTTGCCTGGTTGGTTGCGTTAAGGGCCACAATGCCTTGGCTGCTGCCGTTGGTTACAATTTCACCATCTATAAAAGTGCCTGTCTGGTTGGTAATTACCAGCATAATTGGAGGTACGCTGTCGCCTGTAACCATTGGCCGGTGCAAGCCGCTTGGCTCTAAGCTGAGTTGAAAAAAGTTGTTGGCTACGTAAAAGCCAGCAGCACGCTCATTTTTATTGAAATAAGCCGGGTTGTAAAATGGAAAAACCACATAGGGCCACTTTGGCCAGCCTCCTTCGTTTACAGCTCTTGCCAGGTTACGCGCGCGGTTCTGCTGGCCAGCAGCCGTAACTATGCTTTGAAACTCGTTTGCAAATTTCAAGTCACCCAGTTTTTTGTTCTGCAGCTCATTGGCAGCAGCTCCGTTGTCGGCCAAAAATTGCACTTCAAAAAAGCTTCCAGCATCTTCAATGCGCAGGCGGCCTTTAAGGCTTTCGCCTGCATACTCCAAGCGCACACCATCGGTAATGGTGGTGATGGGGT
>ERZ1066128.120-NODE-120-length-37378-cov-41.456796_pt1 | contig 37378 bp, 29 predicted proteins | sample MGYA00382775_ERZ1066128 | MGnify/ENA primary metagenome ERZ1066128 (study PRJEB33369, sample SAMEA5778358) | biofilm metagenome | biome: Industrial cooling water; feature: Water cooling tower basin; material: Biofilm | place: United Arab Emirates | collected...
TAGACTGTGGATGTCTAGGCTCTACTAATTCGACCAGTAAGCGCAAGCATACTGGATCGATGAGGCAACTTGGACAAAGGAAGCGTCAAAAATCCAGCCTCAATTTGGATGGGGAATTAGAAACCCCGTCCTCCTGTGAGGCGGGGTAGTTCATTCGTTCGTGCTTCCAAGGCAAACTAGAACTCAGGGAAAGGGCAGGAACGATGAACAGCGAAGAATTTGACCGCGCCATGATGCGCCGATGTCTGGAACTTGCCCGCAAGGCTTTGGGACGAACTGCTCCCAATCCCCTCGTCGGCGCTGTAATCGTCAAAGACGGACAGATTGTAGGGGAAGGATACCATCCAGCGGCGGGACAACCCCATGCGGAAGTGTTTGCACTGCGAGAGGCAGGAGAAAAGGCCAAGGGGGCGACGATTTACGTCAGCTTGGAACCTTGCAACCATTACGGGCGTACCCCTCCTTGTTCGGAAGCTTTAGTGGCAGCTGGTGTGGCGCGGGTGGTGGTGGGAATGGTCGATCCGAACCCCCTGGTGGGTGGCGGCGGTATTGCCCGCTTGCGCGCGGCGGGAATTGAAGTGGTAGTGGGTGTGGAAGAAGAAGCTTGTCAAAAGCTGAATGAAGCATTTGTGCATCGCATTTTATACCGGCGTCCGTTTGGTATTTTGAAATACGCCATGACGGCGGACGGTAAAATTGCTGCCACGGGCGGACACAGCGCTTGGATTACCTCCCTAGACGCGCGCAGCGAGGTGCATCAACTGCGGGCAAGTTGCGATGCAATTGCGATCGGCGGTAATACCCTGCGCCAGGATAATCCCCATTTAACCAGCCATCAGACCGATGCTCACAATCCCCTGCGGGTGGTGATGAGTCGCACGCTGAACTTACCAGAAAAAGCTTACCTTTGGGAGACGACAGAGGTACCGACGTTAGTGTTAACTGAGAAAGGCGCAAATCCAAAATTTCAGGAGTATCTGAGGAAACGGGGCGTGATGGTGGAAGAACTGGTGTCTTTGACGCCAGAGCGGGCAATGGCTTACTTTTATGACCAAGGTTTCCTCTCGGTGCTGTGGGAATGCGGCGGTATATTGGCTGCTAGCGCGATCGCTCAGGGTGCGGTACAAAAAATCCTCGCGTTTATTGCCCCCAAAATAGTTGGCGGTACAATCGCACCTACTCCCGTAGGCGATCTGGGCTTTACCACTATGACTCAGGCGCTGACTCTAGAACGAGTTACTTGGCGCGTCATCGGTCAAGATTGCCTAATGGAAGGTTATTTACCCGTACCACCTCGATAGGGGTTAGGGAGTAGGGACTAGGGGTTAGGTTAAGAAGAGGTTACCAGAATTTTCGGAAAAGTACCGTAAAATCAGGTTTCTCAGATCGACTGCTAGCAAATTATCCTGGACGGGAGTATATATCCAAGAAGGAAGTGAAATAGACTATCTACAGTACTTATGCTGGAATTTGCCATTTTAAGCCTTTTAGTCGGAAGTCTCGGCTTTCAGGCTTCTTTAATCGGTGGATGGATGCGCTGGCGGACAATTGCGATCGCTCAAGAAGAGGAAGAGGAGGAAGAGATCTTGACTCGTTATGATTTTAGAGCTGACATCGACACGGCTGTAAATGGTCAAACAAACGGATCGGCTCAATCGGGAGCGCGGGATTTACGCCTGTTGGGCTGGGAATTTAAAATTGTGCGTGCCAATCGCGACTTGTTTCGCAACCAAGCGATTTTACAACGTTTGTGCGAAGAAGAAGCGGAGGCAGGCTGGGTGATGTTGGAAAAACTCGACGATCGAAGGGTGCGATTTAAACGCCCCGTAGCCCTACGGGATTTAATTAAACCAGAACGCCTGTCTTTCGACCCCTATCGGTGTCATTATGGCCCGACGATGAGTCCTCTGGGTGTATTGTTTGCGATCGCTGCTATAAGCGCTGTTATTCTCCCCGCCTATTTAGGTTATGCTTTGGTATCTACAAGTAAAGGCTATTCACCTAAAGGTTTACCATCCCAGTCGAATCAAAGCCAAAATTCAGAAAAAGTAATACCATTACCATCGCCAGTTGATTAGGTAATGGGTAATAGGTAATGGGTAAAATAAATACCAATTAGCAATTAGCAATTACCCATTACCATCTACAAAATTTGCGACAAAAACTTGCGAGTCCGTTCTTCTTTGGGACGCTGGAAAAATGCTTCTGGCGTCCCCTCTTCTATTATTAAGCCGCTATCCATTAGAATAACTCGGTCGGCGACTTCGCGGGCGAATCCGACTTCGTGGGTGACTACTACCATAGTCATGCCGTCATTGGCGAGACTTCGCATTACATCTAGCACTTCCCGTACCATTTCTGGATCTAAGGCGGATGTAGGTTCGTCGAATAGCATAATTTTAGGTTGCATGGCGAGGGCGCGCGCGATCGCTACCCGTTGTTGTTGTCCTCCAGATAATTGTCCCGGATACTTGCCCGCCTGTTCTAATATTCCCACTCTCTCTAATAGTTGCATTGCCGTTGCTTGTGCTTCCGCTTTGGCTTTCTTTCGCACCCATATCGGAGCTAAAGTAATATTTTGCAGTACGGTTAAGTGAGGGAATAAATTAAATTGCTGAAATACCATTCCCACTTCACGGCGAATTGTTTCAATGTTACGCAAATCGTGACTCAGGGTAATGCCGTCGATTTCAATTTTGCCTTTTTGGTATTCTTCTAAAGCGTTGAATGTACGAATAAAAGTAGATTTACCAGAACCGGATGGCCCCATTATTACTACCACTTCTCCCCGATTGACTGAAAGGCTAGCACCTTTTAACACGTGAAATTTACCGTACCACTTGTGGACATCTTGCGCGACGATGATCGATGGGGATTCTGCGTTTGATATCATTGCTTAAATTCCTGTAAAATTAGAGTTTATGAAGCAATAAATCCTTTTTCTTGCAATAGGGAGTTAGCCCAAGCTGCATCTGGTTCTGATAGGGGTGGTACGCAGGATTGATTATAGTCTATTCTGGTATCAAAACCTGCCCGGTCGTAAACTTCGTTCACCAGACGTTGCAAATCGACGATTGGTTCAATTTCTCTAGGTGTTAACGGTAAAGACCAAGAGGGAATTGAGTCTCGCAAATTAAACAGATATAGGTCAGATCTAGGGCGGCGATCGCTGCGACTAATTAAAATGCGATAATCCGTTTTGGGTGGATTTCCAATAATTGGCATGGGTTTTCCACCTCTGAGTAAATCTATTTCGACTAAATTAGTCAGACTAGCTAATATATGATGCCGTTTGCGTTCGTATACCTCGCGTCCTGCTTTAGAACGCTTGTTTTTTGGTGAAAGAATCTCCATAACGGTAATGGCATGACTTTTTCCTTTTTCCCTAATTTCTAAATAAGTTTCTTTAACTTCCTCGATCGAAGGGACATCTACCTGGACGGGTTCAGATGGATTGAGAATTGTTGTTGATGAGGTCTGATTTCTAGGGGCGCGCATAGCTGTTTGTTGCGGAAATACCGCTACGTCGGGAATTCCGACTAAAAAGCTATTGTCTGCTTGACCGAGGTAGGTGCGCTTTTCAATCGCTATGTAGTATTTTGGACGCAGATGAGGGGCGAGATCGTCTGCGATCGCTACAATTAAGCGATTATGTAATTCAGACCAAAAGTCGGGATGTTCCAGATAGGGATCTACCCCCGGAAATGGTGAAGGCATGACAATACCTCAGATTTCTAACTTGCAAATATTTAATTAGTTATAGTTTCTATGTTACTGGCTTTTTCCATCGCTATGGTAAGAAGTCGGGGAGCTTTTTCAACGCCCTCCCACACCCAGTTGTTTTTCTAATTGCCGACTTGCCATTGACATGGAATAACAAAATACCCAATAAATCAATCCGACAAACAGATAAACTTCGGCATATCTACCCAAAAATTCTGGTTGTGCGAGGATAGAACGAGAAATTCCCGTTAACTCGACTAACGCAAATAACGACAGCAGGGATGTATCTTTAAATAACCCAATAAACTGCCCGACAATGGCAGGAATTACAGCACGCAACGCTTGGGGGAGTACGATTAATAACACGACTAAAGGAGCATTTAATCCAAGCGATCGCGCTGCCTCGGCTTGCCCCCTTGGCACTGCTTGCAAACCTCCACGCACATTCTCTGCCATGTAGGCGGCGCTGAACAGGACTAAACCTGCGATCGCTCGCAATACCCGATCCAATCTGATCTCACTTGGCAACACCAAAGGCAGCATTACCTGTGCAATAAACAAAATCCCAATTAATGGCAATCCCCGAATTATTTCAATATAAAAAATGCATCCCCATCGCAAAATGGGTAAGTTACTTTGACGCCCCAATGCCAACAATACACCCAAAGGAAATGACAGAATAATACTGACTGCCGACATCAACAGCGTTAGTAACAATCCATTCCACAAATTAGTTCCTACAGGTGTTAAACCCCATCCACCGCCAATTAGCCACCAAATGATGGGAAAAAATGCAATATAAAAAGGTAAAAGACCAAAATAATAAATCGTTTCTTTTAATTTTTGATTGGGTAATTTTGATTGCATCCAAGATCCGGCAACCAACGCCACCGTCAGCGCAAAAATTATCCAAATTCGCCATTGCTGCGTCACCGGATATCGACCAACCCAAAATAACCGCCAATTAGTACTAACAACTTGCCAATTTGCTTGTGTAAACACCCAACCCAGAAACCCTAACAATCCCTGCAACACTATCCAGATACAGAGAATTGTTAGAAGACTGTTGTACCAGGTATTAAATAGATTCTTGCGTAACCATTTCATAGTTTTTAAATTCGTAGTGAGGACTATAGTAACTCAAGTTGCTAGTTATGAGGTTAAGCGTTTTCGATCCCCCTAAATCCCCCTTAAAAAGGGGGACTTTGAATCTGGTGCTAGCCCCCCTTGTGAAGGGGGGTTAGGGGGGATCGAACCAAGCATATTTGTAACTAGCAACTTGCGTTAGTAGAATGGCATTAGGATAAGCGAGGCAGAGCCTCGAAGATCTCGTTCTCCGGGCTTACGCCTGGGAACGAGTTATAGCCCGCGTAGGCGTTGCTCTGTTTGTGTAGCCGCACCCTTAAGGGTGCGGCTGAAAAAGCTACAAACATTATCGTTCTTTGAGTTGTACGGTACGGTTTAATAAATTCATCAACAACGCAATAGTTAGACTAATTGCCAGATAGGTTACCATCAGCAACAGCATAACTTCAACCGCGCGACCTGTTTGATTAAACGTCGTCGATGCGACAAAATAAAGATCGGGATAGCCGACTGCGATCGCTAAACTAGAATTCTTGGCTAAATTCAAATATTGACTCGTCAGCGGCGGTACAATTACCCGCAAAGCTTGGGGAAAAATTATCAACCGCATTGCTAACCCAGATTTAAAACCAAGTGCTTTCGCCGCCTCCCACTGTCCTCGCGGCACAGATTGAATCCCACCCCGCACAATTTCTGCGATAAATGCACCTGTATAAAAGGTCAAACCAACCAACAAAGCGGCTAATTCTGGCGAAAACTTCAAACCGGGAAGTTCGAGTCCATTTTGGCTGAGATAAATCAACCCAAACAGGGAAATTTTATCTTCTACTTTTGGCAGACTCAAGAAAACTGCAAAGTACCAAAATAGCAATTGCAACAGCAACGGCGTATTGCGGAAGGTTTCCACATAAACTAACGCCAACTTTCTGACTAACCAATTATCAGAAAGACGCGCTATCCCTGCGGTAATTCCTACTATTGTTGTCAGAATAATTCCCGCAACCATCACCCGCAGGGAATTTAACAATCCGACTTGCAAAGCACGCGCATAAGTATCGGAAGGTTGATAGGAAATCAAAGTTTCGCCAATATCAAAAGATGCTTGCGAACCGAGGAAGTTAAATCCTAGTTGAATTCCCAACTGTTGTAAGTTGCGGCTGAGGTTACTCCACAAAATTGCCACTACAATGACTGCTACCAATACAGCCAATACTTGAATAGCAATCCGCCAAAATCGAATATCGCGCAATAATTTCATTTGGTAATTGGTAATTGGTAATTGGTAATTGGTGATTTCAGATTTAAGATGGCAGATTTAAGATTTAAGGAAATTTGAGTTACATTTGCAATCTGCTTTTCTCAAATCTGAAATCTGAAATCTAAGATCTGAAATTAACTATTACCTAAATGGTGGAGAGTAAAGTAACCCGCCTTTATTCCAAAGATTGTTTTGACCGCGAGGTAGGTTAAAAGGGGTTCCTGGACCAAGGTAGCGATTGTAAACTTCGCCATAGTTGCCTACATGTTTAACAATTCTAACTGCGAAGTCATTCGTTAAGCCCAGTCCTTCGCCTAAATTTCCTTCTTTACCTAAGAAGCGCTTGATATCTGGGTCGTTGCTGTTTTCAAAAGATGCTAAATTCTTTGAATTTATCCCTAATTCTTCGGCATTGATTAAGGCATAAATCGACCACTTGACGACATCATGCCAGCGAGAATCACCATTAGTAACTGCGGGTGCTAGGGGTTCTTTTGATAGTACTTCATTGAGAATTACGTGATTTTGCGGCTGTGGTAAAGTGGTTTTGCGGGATAGTAATTGCGAACGATCTGATGTTACTGCTTGACACCTACCTTCGGCGTAAGTTGCATAGGCGGTATTGATATCTTCAAACACAACTGGTTTATAAGTAATACCCCGCTTTCGCATTTGGTCGGCTAAATTTTGTTCGTTTGTCGTTCCTGTTTGGGTGCAGATAGCTTTGTCTTTTAAGTCTGCGAGGGTTTTGATATTGCTATCTTTTTTCACCATAATGCCCTGACCGTCATAGAATACCACAGGGGCAAATTCTAAACCTACAGAAGTATCGCGACTAATTGTCCAACTTGTATTGCGACTGAGGACATCGATTTCACCTGTTTGTAAGGCGGTGAAGCGTTCTTTGGCGTTGAGATTGCGAAATTCTACTGCATCTGGATTATCGAATATGGCGGATGCGATCGCGCGACATACTTCCACATCCAATCCTTTATAATTGCCTTCTTTATCGACAAAACTAAACCCCGGTAATTCGCCGCTGACTCCACAAATTAGCTTACCGCGACTTTTTACCGTATCTAAACGACTTTTTCCCTGCGCTGCTGTACCTCCAGTTGCAGATGTTTGTCCCGACTGTCCGCTACAGGCGGTAATGGACAATAGCAGGGGTAGAGTAAATAATATCAGGAAGCCCCATTTACGCATATATGCCTTTTACTTTCTCGCAGAAAGTTGCTTTTAGCTGATTTGTTGCGCTATCAATTATATGCTTGCAGGGGGTGAGAGCGCTTGTATTTGTTTTGGGCATCCTTCCATAGAGCGATCTTTCTTCACACCTAGCGTTCTTCGGCGAGATCTCGGATTAAATTCAAGCGCGAGTATAGGTAATTACTCACAGTATCGGCTTCGTCATGGTTGAGCGATCGCTCGCTTTTTACCTGCTTCACCAACCAATCTACCAGGCTAGCGTCGTCTAGTCTTAATAAAACGTGGGATTGGGTAGTCTCAATTACAGACCAAAGTTGGCGTAACATCGTAGGAGTCATACGACCTCTAGTTTATGATTGCTGCATAGTTTCAAGATACCCAATTGAGATCCTACTGAGTCTCAATACACACAAGTTGACACAATAATTACAAAATCCTTAATATTTTGACTAATAACTTGATTTGTGCTGTTTAATACATAGTTTGGACAATATATTTCTTAACATAATTTTGTTGTCCATAAAGTTCGCATCTACCTGGGGATAGAGATCTGGGGATGAATTTGGCGTGTTGAGGTGCGATCGCAAATTTTTTAATAATAACGGACAACATGCCCATCCCACAAGAATTTGGAGGCTAGAAACCCGGTTTTTCTAACAATACCTTCGCCAAAATCCAATACCCTTTAGGGTGTCGCTATACAAACCAAGGCTGCCTCGGCAGCCTGTAAAAATTTCAGCCTGCGAAGGCAGGCTTTGTTTGTGTAGCCACACCCTTTAGGGTGTAGGCGTTGCGGAAAATTGGCGAAGGTATTATCTAACAAACCGGGTTTCTGAGTGCATGTTTACTCCTCTAGCTTTGCCATCAGCTTTTCTAATTCCTCCTTCGCTTCTTTGGCATATTGCAAACTTGTCAGCGTCGCCAGGGTTCCGCTTCCTGCTGTTAAACTGGCTTCGGATACTTTATCTAAATACAGCAATCCTACTCCGCTTAATGTCATGATGGCAGATGCTGCCGTGACACCAAATGCTAGATTAAATGTTAGACGGGCTTGGCGTAATAATTCTTGCACGATTTCTGCTTTCATATTGGTATTGTCATCGCTGGATTGGGGTTGGTTGAAAGAGTTGTTCATGGTTGATTGACTTTTCAAATGCGTTCTTTATCCTGTTTTACATCGAGCAAAAATGTAGCGTCTAGGGCAAATAGATTTGTTGTTTATTGAACCTCTGCCCTATAAATTAGGGCAGATAGGTGGAGTGGTAAAATTTATCTGCCCTGGACAGGGAAATATAACTTCGGCTATATTTATTGACAATATGGGGGCTGCTGTCTCCAGTTCAATACACACAGAGGGTGCTAAATTCACTTAATAGCCAGAAACCTGGTTTCTCAACGCATCGATTCACCGCTGAAAAATATCTATGCTTCAATCTGATAAAGTTCAATCTAGTGCCGCCGGTAAAATTAAACTTAGAGAAGCTTATAGAGAAGCAGGTTTGACAATAAAAGAACTTGCGGAAACAGCTAATGTAGGTGAGGATACAGTTAAACGCTTGCTGGGAACAAAAGAATGTCCTAATGGCGTGGAACGATGGGCGGCGATCAATATTGCCAAGGTTTTGCAGATAGAACCTACAGATATTGTTGACCCAAAAGATTGGTATCCGCAGCAGCTACCGCCGGAATTTAGATCGCTGATTGAAGAAAAAATTAGACACTTCTGCGGTCGTAAATTTGTGTTCGATAAATTTGACGAGTTTGTCAATTCTAATCCCAATGGTTATTTTACCATTGTGGGAGATGCGGGAATGGGGAAAAGCGCGATCGCTGCCCATTACATTGCTTCTGTTCGCTCCTGTCCTGGTTATTTCAATATTCTGGCAGAGGGTCGCAATCGAGCGGAATTGTTTTTAGATTCTATTCGCCAACAATTGATTAATTTTTACAAGTTGTCCGACGCGGAAAAAGCAGATTTACCCACCTTACTCGCCAAAGTTAGCCACAAATTTCCCGACGAACGCATCATTATTGTCATTGATGCCTTGGATGAAGTTGAGCAAGAAGCTGGGGCAGAAAATATTTTATATTTACCTAAAACCCTGCCGCCTAACGTGTATTTCTTGATGACGCGGCGACCTTACGAACCTGGTCGGAAGCGATTGTTTACTGAAGTGTTGCAGCGGGAATTAAATTTAAACAGCAGCGAGTATTATGACTTGAATCGGGCGGATATTAAAGATTATATTCGCTTTTTTATTTACGAGGAATCGAAGCATAAACAGGCGATGAAAAAGTGGATCGATAATCGCCAGATTTCTGCCGAAACTTTTGTCGAGCAGGTGGCGCAAAAGAGCGAAAATAATTTTATGTACCTGCGCTACGTTCTGCCGGAAATTGCCTGCGGTTTTTATGATAACTTGAGTTTAAATCAATTACCCGATGGTCTAATAGATTATTATCAAACTCATTGGGTGCGAATGGGGATGGATACTGCACCCAATGAGTTGATGGTTGTGGTTTTATTTATCTTAAAAGAAGTTGGGACGCCGATTCCCTGCCAGATGATTGCTGATATTGCTAACCAGGATGAAGGTGAAGTGGAAAGCATTTTAGATCGGTGGATTGAATATTTGAAACCACAGCAAATTGATGGCGATACCTGCTACAACTTTTATCATGCCAGTTTCCTAGACTTCCTGAAAGCCAAAAAAGAGCTAAATAAAAATCGTAAGTTATTTAAGGATGTGAATCAAAGCATTGTGGACTACTGGGAAAGACAGATGGAGCAAGAGGACGAAGATGATGCGGAAGATTGCTAAGTCCTACCAGCAAAAAGCCTATTTAGGCAGGTTTCCCTATAATTTGGTTGAGTCGGGCAATTTAGCCAAATATTACAATTGCTTGACAGATTTTGGTTTCCTGGCTGCAAAGGTGAACCATCCTGAGTTGGGCGTGCAAGCGCTGATTGAGGATTACGATTTGATTGATGATGCAGAATTATTGACGCACCCAGAATACAACGAAGAGAAAGTCAAGTCGCTGAAATTGATTCAAGGGGCGCTGCGGTTATCGGCGCATATTTTAGCCCAGGATTCGACGCAACTGGTAGAGCAATTGTGGGGGCGTTTGCTGTATTTTGAAATGCCGGAAATTCAGTCATTGCTAGAAGTGGCAAGGCAGAGTAAAACTACTGGGTTACGCGCTTTAATACCTAATTTAACCCCCCCTGGTGGGCGCTTGATTCGTACCCTTACTGGTCATAGTAACTGGGTAAGTGCAGTGGCGATCGCCAACGATGGCAAGCTGGCAATTTCTGGGTCACATGATACCACGCTGAAAATCTGGAACTTGGAAAAAGGAAAAGAACTTTTTACCCTCACTGGTCATAGAAAATCGGTAAATGCAGTCGCGATATCGTCTGATGGCAAGCTGGCAATATCAGGGTCTGATGATAAAACGCTGAAAGTCTGGAACTTGGCAGAAGGAAAAGAACTTTTTACTCTTACTGGTCATAGAAAATCGGTAAATGCAGTCGCGATATCGTCTGATGGCAAGCTGGCAATATCAGGGTCTGATGATAAAACGCTGAAAGTCTGGAACTTGGCAGAAGGAAAAGAACTTTTTACTCTTACTGGTCATAGAAAATCGGTAAATGCAGTCGCGATATCGTCTGATGGCAAGCTGGCAATATCAGGGTCTGATGATAAAACGCTGAAAGTCTGGAACTTGGCAGAAGGAAAAGAACTTTTTACTCTCAGCGATCATCTTAGCTGGGTGAGAGCAGTCGCGATGACAATCTGGAAATTGGTAAAAGGAAAAGAACTTTTTACCCTCACTGGTCATCTTAGTGAAGTAAAAGCAGTCACGCTCACATCTGATGGCAAACTGGCTATTTCTATGTCATGTGATGGCACGATAAAAGTCTGGAATTTGGCAGAAGGAAAAGAACTTTTTACCCTCGCTGCTGGTGATAGTGACTGGGCAAGTCAAGTCGCTCTCGCATCCGATGATACGCTGGTTATTTCTGTGCGATTAGATACAAGGATGAAAGTCTGGAGCTTAGCAGAAAGAAAAGAACTTTTTACCCTCGCTGCTCCTAGTGGCATTGTCAGTGCAGTCGCGATATCATCCGATTGTAAACTGGCTATTTCTGGGTCAGGGGATAAAACGCTGAAAGTCTGGAACTTGGTAGAAGGAAAAGAACTTTTTACTCTCTCTGGTCATAGTGAATGGGTACGTGCAGTCGCGATATCATCCGATGGCAAACTGGCTATTTCTGGGTCAGGGGATAACACGCTGAAAGTCTGGAATTTGGTAGAAAGAAAAGAACTTTTTACCCTCTCTGGTCATAGTAAATGGGTAGATGCAGTCGCGATATCATCCGATGGCAAGCTGGCAATTTCTGTGTCATGGGATAACACACTGACAATATGGAATTTGGTAGAAAGAAAAGAACTTTTTACCCTCACTGATCATAGTAAATGGGTATATGCAGTCGCAATATCATCCGATGGCAAACTGGCTATTTCCGGGGATGATGATGCGATGCTAAAAGTCTGGAATTTGGCAGAAAGAAAAGAACTTTTTACCCTCTCTGGTCATAGTAAATGGGTAGGTGCAGTCGCGCTCACATCTGATGGTAAGCTGGCTATTTCTGGGTCAGGGGATAAAACGCTGAAAGTCTGGAACTTGGTAGAAGGAAAAGAACTTTTTACCCTCTCTGGTCATAGTGACAGGGTAAATGCAGTCGCGATATCATCCGATGGCAAACTGGCTATTTCTGGGTCATGGGATAATACGCTGAAAGTCTGGAACTTGGTAGAAGGAAAAGAACTTTTTACCCTCTCTGGTCATAGTGACAGGGTAAATGCAGTCGCGATATCATCCGATGGCAAACTGGCTATTTCTGGTTTATCTGATAACACGCTGAAAGTCTGGAATTTGGTAACAAGAGAAATTATTGCCAGTTTCGTTGGTGAGAGTCCGATATTATGCTGTGCCGTTACGCCGGATGGTGTGACAATTGTCGCGGGCGATGCATCAGGACGAGTGCATTTTCTGCGGCTGGAATGTTAGCAGCAATTGAATGGGATTGCGATTAATTCAACTTTGGCTGATGAAAATAACAGTAGAATGGAGTAAAGCGCTCAAACTTGCTAAATCGGGTGATAATGTGCGATTGTAGAGACATGTTATCGACGCCGTAGTCTCATGTCCTATAGCCAATTTGAAACCCTAGAACAGGCGCTCGACTCCTTTAACTTAACCGTAGTTGAGGCATCATTTTTCCCGAAGTTAGAAGCTTTAGCCCCATCAGAGCTATTAACAACATTTTTGAAGCGGAGTATTCCCATTGTCTCCGCAGCCAGTGAGAAAGCCCGTTCGGAAGGAATTATTTATCCCATACTCCTAGAAATTCGGGAAATCCTAGACGAAAAAGTATCCCTATTTTCAGGACGGGACTTCAATGTTGATGCCAGCGTCGGGCTAAATGGAATTGTTGATTTCCTACTAAGTCGCTCGCCGATTATCTCCGTACCCACCGCACCTGTCGTCGTGTTAGTTGAAGCCAAAAAAGCGGATATTGCCAGCGGCTATGGGCAATGTACCGCAGAAATGGTTGCAGCAATGCGATTTAATGCACGCAAGGGACTGGAACCAATTCCTGTATATGGTTGTATCAGTAATGGTTTGTTGTGGCGGTTTTTGAAATTGGAGGGAAATGAAGTAACTCTCGATTTAATCGATTATGGGTTGGAGCCTTTGGGAGCGCTACTGGCAAAATTAGTTTGGATGGTGAGTTGATGAGCGATTGGTTTGATTTGTAGATTGATTTGTTAAAATCAAGACATCATCCAATTTTATCAGCCCCATGAACAATATTACAATTTCTATTTCAGATGACCGACTGCTAAAGCTAAGAGAAATCGCCAATAACTTAAATGTATCAATAGAAGAATTAGTTTTGATGAGCATTGAAAACTTGCTCGTGCAACCAGAAACTTTCCTAAATGCCACTCAAGATCTTTTCAAAAAAAATACTGACCTAGAGCCAATGGTAGTTGACAAGTTTTATACTCTTGCCACGCAATGGCAAAATGAAGTCGCAGGAATGTCTTCCACTTCTCAAATGTCCCAACATCCTGCCTATCAGGAAATTATTAATATGGGAACTAAAATTGTGCCGCTGTTGCTATCTGAATTGACAAAAAATCCTCTTTACTGGTTAACAGCTTTGAGCGCAATTACGGGTGAAAATCCTATTAAACCAGAACAAAGAGGAAGAGTAAAACAGATGGCATCAGCATGGATAGAGTGGGGTAGAAACCAAGGCTACGCGATCGAAGAGAATGTATAGAAGACCTGAGCTTGAAGTAAAATGGCCCAATTTATCTCGTAGCGATTATCAAGTTACCAGTCCCAAATCGCAAGAATATAACTGCTTTGCGTGGGCTGCTGAGGAAGACGATCGCTGGTGGCAACCCATACCGGGAGATCAATTTTATTGGCCTGAAAATGTGCCGCAGGAGGAGACCTTAGAAGCATACATTCAGGCTTATCAAACACTGGGATATGAAATTTGCAATAGCGATTCATTAGAAGCTGGATTTCAGAAAATAGCAATCTATGTTGACTCTAGCGGCATTCCAACTCATGCAGCTAGACAATTACCAAATGGAAAGTGGACAAGTAAACTTGGATGGTTGGAAGATATCGAACACGAACTTGATGGGTTGGTAGGCGCTCGCTATGGAGTAGTTAGACAAATTCTCAAACGTGCGATCGCTTATAGTTCGGCTAATAGGATTGGTGAGTAGTTGAGTTTTTAGATCGCTATCTACTCAACCACTAATCCCCCGCCGAAATTCCCGCGTCGCTTCCACGTTAGAAGTCATCAGCACGCATTTTGATAGCAATTCGATGTCCAAATCTGGCACAATTTCACTCTGAGAAACTCGCTCATAACTGTCACCGCGCAGACAGTAAAGCGCAAACCGTCCATCTTCCCAAAACCAAACTTCTGGCACACCTAGTACCTGATAGCGTTTAAGCTTCTTTTCAATAGCGGTATTGAAAACAACTTCCATACAGAGATCTGGGGTTGTACCTCCCTCTCCAAGAAAATAAGATTCATCAGCTTGTGCTGATACAACGCCTTCTATTTCTTGAGTGAACCTACCTGTAGGTTTAAATTCGATGCCTTTTTCAACAAAGTAAATACCAAGTAGACCGCCAGTAAAACGGCTAATGGTTTCGTGTTCTAAAGAAACAGCCAAAATTTCTATCTCGCTCTCGTAGTAAAACAGTCTAATACCAGGCGAATCGTCAAACCCGGCTTCAATCAGTTTAAACTGCTCCCAGGTTAAGCCTGAATGGATGAAACGTCTATCGGTTTGTTTATCTATAGTTTGAGTCATGGCGATGTTCTCTGGTTTGGTTTACAATTTTGGTGCAACAAGTAAGTCCTAAAATTATTATCAACTTTCCCCGCTCATCCTGCATGAATTCAAAACCTATAACTCGGAGTGCAATAAATCCTAGAGGTCATCCGCCAGAATTTGAGCAAGTCATTAGAGATAAGAGCGCAAATTTTATCGGGCGCGAGTTTGTTTTTGCGGCTATCAATGACTTTTTGGCACGGGAGAATCGCGGCTATTTCACCCTCGTCGGCGCACCCGGTAGCGGCAAAAGTGCCATCCTCGCCAAATATGTCACCGAAAATCCCGATGTTGTTTATTATAACGCCCAAATTGAAGGCAAAAATCAAGTTGACCAATTTCTCACTACTCTCTGCAACCAATTAATTAACGATTACCCCCTCGGTTACACATCCCTACCCGATAATGTGACAGATGGCAGTTGGTTTCTGTCTCTTTTATTGCAAAAGATCGGTGAACAACTGGAACCAAATCAACGTTTGATTATTGCGATTGATGCTCTAGATGCAATTGATACACGGAGTCAAACTCCTGGTTCAAATTTGTTTTATCTGCCCCGATATCTGCGCGATCGCGTTTATTTTCTCCTCACTCGCCGACCTTTTTTGCGGGAGAAATCTGGTTTGTTAATTGAAACGCCGTCTCAAGTTTTTTATTTAGATGCGTTTCCCAAACAAAATCGGGAAGATGTGCAGAAATATATCAATAATAATCTCAAGCTTTTAGAGCAAGAATTGGTTGATAATATTGCAGATTTATGCGAGAATAATTTTATGTATTTGAAGGGGATGGGGGATGCGATCGCTCTCCCATTAAATCAACTCCCAGAAACCTTAGGAGCCTACTATCAACAACATTGGCAGAAAATGAAAGGTGAGGAATTATCTGCTGTTGAATTAGGCGTGCTTCAGACACTCATCGCCATTCCATCAATGGAAAAAGACGGAATATCGGCACAATTAATTGCTGAAATAATTGATGAAGATGAATATGAAATTGAGCAAGTTTTGGAAAATTGGTATGAGTTCTTAGTTAAAATAGAAATAAATGGAGAAGTTTGTTACAAAATCTATCATTCCAGCTTTCGCGACTGGTTAAGTCAGCTACTGTAGGGTGCGTTAGCGACAGCGTAACGCACCATCGCACCCTATTTATTCGCACCTCGCACATCTACTCAGATCTTGCACTCAGCCAACAGAAATAAATTTCACACCTGAAAGCTAAAACCCGTTGAAACGGGTTAAAACGTTGATTTTAGTTAGCTTTAGCTTACTTAAGCTTTCAGCCCCAAATTTATTTGGAGGCTGTTTATCGGGTAAGTGCAAGATGTGAATCTACTCAGATCTTGCACCACTATCAACAAGCTTTCAAAAACCGGGTTTCTTGACGAGAAATTCAGGCTTTCAAGCTGAGTTATTTGCAAGAAACCCGGTTTTTAGTCAAGGTGCAAGATGTGAATCTACCGACATAGCTTCATTTTTTGGCGCTTACTCAGCATAGCACCGATACATGCGATCGCAGCAAGCATCACTAAACCCATAGCAGAAGAAGGTTCGGGAATCGAAGTAGGATTAGGTTGCTGATAAGAATTACCAGCAAGTTTGACCAATCCAGATCCATCAATTCCAATACCTGTAGAAACAAGAAACTCCTCCAAAAAGTTTTCCATAAAGTCTACTTGCTGACTGGAAATCTGGCGCAAACTAGGGTCAAGTTCGAGGAAATCTGCGACTGTAGAAATATCGCTGGGCTGTCGATTACCAGCAAAACTGAGCAGATTTCCCGATGTGGAATCGAGTTTGGCTAACCAAGTATCAAAAGATCCGGCATTGGTAGTTCCCAAAGAACCCTGAGTCACTCCTGTTACAAAAAGGTTACCAAAGTTGTCGCTGGTAATACCGTAAGCTTGCTCGAATTGGGAAGTGCCAAACTGTTGCAGCCATATTTGATTGCCATTGGTGTCGAACCTTGCCACCCAAGGGTCATAAGAACCGGCGTTATTTCCGCCTAAGTTGCTATTAGTATATCCGGTGAGGAAGATATTGTCCTGCGAGTCAATGTTGAGATGAAAAGCTTGATCGTCACCAGCAGATCCAAACTGTTTAATCCATTGCCGATTGCCTTGACTGTCATATTTAGTTAACCAAGAATCGTAAGTTCCGGCACTATTTCCGCCTAAATTACCCAGCGTCCATCCCGCCGCATAAACGTTGCCTTGACTGTCAGTATCAACGCCCCATGCCCAATCATAATCGGGCGTACCAAATTGTTTTAGCCACTGCAATTGACCCGAATTGTTGTCGAATTTACCTAACCAAGCATCATAAATTCCCGCATTAGTTCCTGCTAAATCTCCGAGAGTCCATCCTGTGGCGTAAACGCTGCCATCTTTGCCGACTGTAACGCGGTAAGATTCGTCAAAAGCATCGTCTACACTTCCAGTTTTTGTGAACCACAATTGGTTGCCATTGGTATCAAATTTAGTTACCCAAAAATCATCGGTAGCAATCTCGATAGATGACCGAACATCGATTCCCGATAGGTAGGCGTTGCCATTATCATCGACATCGATGCTAAAGGATTGAAAAATTATATTTTCACCAAACTGTCGAATCCATAATTGATTTCCATTGCTGTCATATTTAGCAACCCAGGCATCGGTACTCGATGCTTGTTTGGGTGATGCTAAATTACCGGCGGTAATCCCCGATACGTAGAAATTACCTTGCGGATCTGTAGCGATACCGGAGATAGTATCAAAATCTGAAGTGCCTACTTGTTTGGTGAATAATAGATTGCCTTGGTTGTCATATTTAGCCACGAAAGCATCGCGAGATTCTCCGTTATTCGATCCTCCTAAAGATCCCGTTGTGCCTCCTGCTATATAAATATTACCAAAAGGATCGCTGGCAGTTGTGGCACTGAGATCGAATCCTGAAGTTCCTAATTGCTGAGTCTGCGGTAAAACGGGGCCTTGCGGTGAGGTGTTACCTTGGTAATTGAAATAGTTGGCGGCTAAATTTAAGTTAGAATTGCCAAGTAGAAAGCTGATGACATCCAATCCAGTTTGCTGTGGCTGAACTATTGCCGATCCCAGTCCAAGATCTACTAAAAAGTAGTCATTGGCTGTGCCGTGTAATTGAATGGTATCTTGTAAGGGGTTGAAGTCAGTGAGTAATGCAAAGTCGTTTAAACCGAGGATTTCAGGATTGCCGTTGGCATAGTAAGGTTTTTGCCATTCGCCTAAAATAAAAGTATCGTTCCACGAACGAAAACCGGGATCTTCTACTGTTAAATCGCCGTTGATTAAGTCAATTTGCGTTGCACCGGAAGTGGTTACAATAGGTTGATAACCTAGAATTGTATCGTTTCCAGTGCGAGCAAATATGAGTTGGCTGGGACGAAATCCGGCGGCGAGGTCGCTGTTAGGTGTGTATTGGTTAATGGTAAATAGTTGAGCCATTTGTTTTTAAATCCTTTGCGTTAGTCGGATGGTGCGTTACGCTGTCGCTAACGCACCCTACAATAGGTCACATGATGGTGCATTACGCTATCGCTAACGCACCCTACAATAGGTCACATGATGGTGCGTTACGCTGTCGCTAACGCACCCTACAATAGGTCACATGATGGTGCGTTACGCTATCGCTAACGCACCCTACGATAGGTCACAGTTACGCTATGCGTGGTGCGTTACGCTATCGCTAACGCACCCTACGATAGGTCGCAAAAATGTTTGCGATCGCTCTGCCTCTGGTAAGTTACGCGAACGCTATTCGTGTCGAAAAAACTCTTGCTCAATTCAATATTTCCCGCATCGATTCATAGATGAATCGGCGGTGTTACCGAGTGCAGGTAAGTTGACAAATTAACTCACCCGCTTATTTTCAAAGCGATAAAGTCAAAAAATTTCTCTGAACTGAGTCACCCTAAGCTCAGTCTGCCACACAATCTATTAGCCTCGCGTTTGAGGATTACTTAGCACTTGGATTGAAACAGACGATTAAGCATTTGGTTTTGACTCTGTTTCACTAAATCTAAGTACTCGTTGCGAGTTCCATCTACGCGATAGTGGTCGCAGATTTGACAAAGTTTCAGGATATCCGATTGGCTGAATAGTTTATTGTGCTGGATTCCAGCATCATTCCGCCAGCGCCAGAAAGTTGTGCGGTCAATCCGGCGATCGCTATCGGGCCATCGCCGTCTGGATAGGAATTCTAGCGTTTCTTCTTGACTGAAGTAATATCCCGTCGGCAGCTTAGAAAATTCCTGCTTTAACTTGAATAATGAAATCAGAGGATTTAGTTCAGACAGTTTCATAAGCAACTCCATTCAATGGGACTTAGCCTGGATTCCGCATTAATAATGGTGTAGTACATCAACTTTTTTGTGTGCTACCTACCTATGGAGAAATTCAACAGTAAGCTTGAACTTGCGGCATGTGCTTTGATCGCATCAATCTGCAATTAAATTAATAGTAAACTGGTTGCTACTCAATTGCAACTCATATGCAACTTACATGCAACATTTATTATCCCACCCTGAAGGGTGGGGCTACACAAACAAAGCCCGCGCAGGCGGGCTTTGAAATTGAAAATACTTTCAATACAAGGATTTTTAATCTTTTTTCTTGGCTCTTGTTTGCTCTTCAGAAGCCGCTAATAATTGCCGCTCTAATTCTCTGACGCTAATGCCTAGTTCTGAAGCTGTTTTGGCTTTCCATTCTTCAAGTTCAGCTTCGTGCTGTTCTAACCATTCATGGACGATGAGGCGTGCCATTTCAGCTTTACGAAGCGTCTGGCGGCTGGCATGAAAAATCAGGCGCTGGTTATCAAAATTTGATATTGACAGGAAAAATCTTTGAAGTTTTGTCTTGTCTGAAAAGCCTGAATTGTTAGCCATAAAAATATCTAATTTTTGAATTAGCCTTTAGTAAAATTACCTCACTGGCACCTCCATAAAATCTGTCTATAGTAACAATCGAATATTGTGAAAAGTTGATAAGCAATACTCGATGGAGATGTGAAAGATTAGGCGCAATCAATCAGCGCCACTATGCTGCCTTACTAGCAGATCGTTGTTGTCTACAAGGCTGATTTAATTTTATCGGTTGGTATTTAAACCAGTCTACCTACATGCAACATTTTTGAAAAAATTTTGCGATCGCTCCCAAGTTCTAGCGGTTAAATTTTTTAAACACCAGGGTAACATTGTGTCCTCCGAAACCAAAAGAATTAGAAAGGGCAACTTCAACTGGTTGAGTGCGGCTGATTTTGGGAACATAATCTAGATCGCAAGCTGAATCGGGATGATCTAAATTGATCGTGGGTGGAATTATGTCTGTATTTACACTCATTACTGTTGCGAGCGCTTCGATTCCTCCCGAACCTCCTAATAAATGTCCGGTCATAGATTTGGTCGAACTAATGGCGATTTGATACGCATGTTGTCCTAAAGCTTGTTTGATTGCCGAGGTTTCATTAACATCGTTAGCGGGTGTGCTGGTGCCGTGAGCGTTGATATAACTTACTCGATCGGGAAATAAATTGGCATCTTTTAATGCTAGTGCGATCGCTTTAGTAGCGCCAAGTCCTCCAGGTACGGGAGCCGTCATATGATAGGCATCAGAAGTGAGAGCGTAACCGACAATTTCGGCGTAGATATGAGCGTTGCGATTCAGTGCGTGTTCTAGTTCTTCTAATATTAGAATGCCTGCGCCTTCTCCCATGACAAAACCATCGCGATCGCGGTCAAAAGGACGACTGGCGCGAGTTGGCTCTTCGTTGCGAGTTGATAGTGCTTTCGCGACTGAAAATCCAGTAATTGCGATCGGGGTAATTGCTGCTTCGGTACCGCCGCAGATTGTAGCGATCGCATCTCCTCTTTGAATTAATCTAAATGCTTCTCCTATCGCATTCGATCCCGCAGCGCAAGCAGTAACTGTACAAGAATTAGGGCCTTTTGCGCCTGTATAAATCGCTGTCAGTCCAGAAGCCATATTAGCAATCATCATCGGAATCATAAACGGACTACAGCGCTCTGGGCCGCGAGTCAGGTAAACTTCTTCTTGGTCTTCCATGACTTTTAGACCGCCTACACCACTGCCAATTAATACACCGATTTCAGTGGCATTGCGGTCGTTAATTTCCAGTTTGGCATCAGCGATCGCTTGCAGACTCGCAGAAACTCCAAACTGAGCAAAGCGATCCATTCGTTTAATATCTTTACGCTTTAAATAATCGCCCGGATCAAAACCTTTGACTTCTCCGGCAATTTGGCAAGGCAAACAACAGGCATCAAATAAAGTAATTGGTCTAATCCCACTGCGCCCCTCAATCAGTCCCTGCCAGTATTTTGTGACTGTATTTCCCAGAGGGGTAATGGCTCCCAAACCTGTAACGACAACTCGCTTTAGTTTAAATGACATTGGAGTTTGCTCCCGTTTTACTTAGTCGGATTGATTCTTCATTCTCCTCACTCACACCCATTAGTTGCTGATAGAAACGATCCAGATTTTCACATCCTTGATCGAGCGAAAATTGCCTGGAATCTTCCAAGGCTTCCTGAATCAGATCTGTATTGTTATTTAATAGCACTTTTTCAATGCAATTGGCTAATTTTTCCGCATCATTAGGTGGGACAAGATAGCCATTTATACCATCGAGTATATACTCAGATACTGCACCGCTCTCTACAGTTAAAACTGGAATCCCTGAAGCCATCGCTTCTACTACCGTTCGCCCAAAAGTTTCGTAAGGGGAAGGGCTACAAAATAGATCGCATGATGCTAGTAAATTGGCCTTCATTTCTCCTAGAATAAAGCCAGTAAAGTGGATGTGAGGCACTTTTTCGGCAAGACGTTTTAAGCGATCTACAACCTCAATCGGGCCATCTCCAGCTATGATTAAAGAACAATTAGGTTGTCTGTGTTTTAATTTGGCAAAGGCTTCGATCAGTAAATCAACTCTTTTCTCGAAACCAAGGCGACCCAAAAATAGCAAAACTTTGTGATGTTTTTCTTCGGCAGTTAACCAAGGTTCTAACCATTTACGATTGCAACGACTAGGACTGTAGATAGAAACATTAATGCCTAAAAAGGGAATTGTTTTGACGTTAGGAATGCCTAATTCTTTACAACTTTGGCTGGCGGCGGTGCTGGCACAGATGGTTGTATCGATCTGACGATATAAATAACTGGCTAATTGAGAACTACGGGCAAGATTTCGCAACCATTGCCAACCGGGATAAGCGGCTGAGAAGTTGTAAAGATCGGTATGGTATTCGGCTATGTAAGGAATCCGATGTTTTTTGGCATAGCGCAAACCTGGTAATTGCCAAGTTCCTAGTAAGAAAAAGCGTTCTACATCGGTGACAATAATTAGATCGGGCTGATAATATTGTAACTTTTTCCTAATGTAACTGGCGGCGATAAATTTGGGAACGTGGGTGAGTTTATAAGGGAGCCAAGGTTTTGAGGGATAGCGTTCTATAATCAAGTTTTCGTTGTGCGATCGCGCCAATGTCGGCTCTGATTTCTGTTGCCAATCCGGCGCAAATACAACCACGCGGTAGTTCCCTTGTTTGGCAAACCATTGGGCGCGTTCCCAATTAAAATGAGAAACACCACTGACATCGGGAGGGAAGCCGGTTACTAGAAAAGCTAGGGTTTGATTAGTTTTCATCATCGATCTTGAATGATTTGAACCGCAGAGACGCAGAGGACGCAGAGGAAGAGAGGAGGAGAGGAAGATTAAGTAATACCAAATCCGGGTTCTAGATCCCCTTTATTTTATAGCCCGCGTTCGCGCAGCGTGCCGGAGGCATAGGCGTTGCTCTGTTTGTGTAGCCGCGACTTTAGTCGTTCGGCATAAAAGGGGGGATCAAAGCGGATTTGGTATAATGCGTACTTTTGGAGTAGCTAAGAAACTGCTTTCAATGAAGTGGGAGAAGTAGGTATTGAGCAATTTAGAGTCTACGGGAGGACAGATAATAGATGTACCTGCTAAACTCGCTACTGTTTCCTGACAATTGAGCTTGACTCTTCTTTGTCCTAGCTCTGCAAAGGTGAGTTGTTCTTTAGACCATCTTCGCAGAAAGAAAGGTAACAAACCGTTTAAGGCATTGTCTTTAGATCCAAGAGTTTCTATGAGTTCTGCTTCCCATGCTTCATAAGAAATCTGGCGCACTGGATAGCCGAATTGATCGATCCAATTTGCTACTTGATTCCAACTGGAATAATGGGGATTGTTTAAGTGGAATGATTTTCCTAATGATTCCTGTTGTTGGGATAGATAAACAATCGCTTGGCTGACATAATCTACCGGAACAATCGTAATGGCGCAATTCATATTAGGCATACTTCCCATTTGAATGCAGCCTTTTAGAAATCGGCAGGTAAAATCATCTGTATTCCAGAATCCTATACGGCTATCTCCTGCAATTAAAGGTGGTCTGTAAATAGAAACTGGCAGTCCTCGCGTGCGGGCGATGGTGACTAATTTTTCTGCTACCCATTTAGTTTGGGTATAACCAAGGTCTATGCCCTCGGTATGAATAATTGGCTCTGATTCTGTTACCTCTTTATCGTAATAACCCGATGAGTCAAAAACTGCATCGGTTGAAACATAATGGAGAGGTTTTACTTTGAATTGGCAGGCTAATCTGAGAATTTCTTGCGTACCTAAAACGTTGGTTGGTTTTAATGCCGAGTAAGGATAGACAAAGTTTAAAACGGCTCCATTGTGATAAATGACATCGATTTTACGAGCTAATTGCTCAAACTGTTCTGTTGACAAACCCAATTTAGGTTGAGATAAGTTACCGATAATTGGAATAATTCTAGAACTGCGTTCTTCTTCCCAAAGGCTGTAATATTTCAGGTTGTCTTGGATTTTCTTCTTACCCGATTCGGCATCCTCTGCCCGCACCAGGCAATAAATATCTGCTTCAGTCTGATTCAAGAGTTCTTTAACTAAAAATGCTCCTAAAAATCCGGTTGCACCCGTTAAAAGAATTGAATTGATTGGCGCTGGTTCGGTATAAGCTGTCTCAGGATAAATTGAATCGTCTAAAACAGCTTCTTGATTTAGATCCAAGACATTTGCATTTACCTCTAAAGTGGAACGATCGGGATTAAATTGCTTCAGCAATAACATTGCCAGCGCGTCGATATTGGAGGATTGTAGAAAATCGGCAATGGGTAATTCTATCTGTAACTGAGACTGAATTGAGTTAACCAGTTCAATCGCTACAATCGAATCCATCCCCAGGTCAAAAAGACCTTGTTGAGAGTCTGGTAATTGTGATAATTTCAGCGATTTGGCGACTTCATTTTGCAGGAAAGTAATTAAAAGATTTTGGCGTTTCGATATCGCTGCTGACTCTAATTGTTGTAAAATTTCTGACCATTGATTCGATGGTTGATTGACCGTTTTCTGTGGTTGTGAGTTAATTTGTTCTAGGAGCGATCGCTTCCCCCTAACTTCATACAATCCTTTAAACAAACTCCAGTCAATATTGGCGACAGTTGTTTGCACGCAGTTGGTTCCCAGCAGGTATTCTAGAGATGCGATCGCTTGCGTTGGTGGCAATGCTTCAATCCCCATTCTAGACATCCATGTCTGAAATTCTTCTACCGCCATACCGCCGCCAGCCCAAGGCCCCCAATTGATACTTAAAGCGGGCAATCGCAGTTTTTGGCGGTAATGAGATAACAGATCCAGGAAATAATTTGCCGCTGCATAATGGGCTTGTCCTTTAGAACCCCAGACCGCAGAAATTGATGAGAAACTAACAAAAAAGTCTAGTTTTATTTCTTTGGTAAGTTGATGTAAAATCCAACTTCCTATTACTTTGGGGCGCAATACAGCGTCCAGGGTAGTGGGGGTTATTTGTGCGATCGCATCATATCCAGGAACGCCCGCTGCGTGTACAATTCCTCGCAGGGGTGACATCGATATTTTAATTTGATCCAGCACCCCGCGCATGTCGGTTTCATTAGCCACATCGGCTTGAACCACAAAAATTTTAGCTCCCGATTCTTCCATGCGACTAAGAGTTTTTTGCACCTGTTCGGAAGCCCCACGACGCCCAATTAATACTAATTTTTTGGCTCCCTTTTCCACCATCCACTGAGCAACTGTTAGTCCTAAAGCTCCCAAACCTCCGGTAATTAAATAAGTACCATCTGGTTGGAAGGTTAATTTTTGAGACTGTGGTAATTGCTTCCTGACTAAGCGGGCAACGTAACGCTGTCCATCCCGAAAAGCGATACGATCTTCCCCTTCAGAATCGACAATTTCTGCTAATAACTTTGTTGCTTCAACCTCAGTTATTTCCTTGTCTAAATCGATCGTTCCGCCCCATAATTCGGGATACTCCAAAGCCACAACTTTAGCCAATCCCCACAAAGGAGCTTGAGCTAAGTTAGGCAGCGAATCACCAACAGGTACTGCACCCTGAGTCACCAACCATAACCGAGGTGTAACTTGGGAATTGGCAATATTTTTACCCAGTTTATGGATTAAATACAGGACGCTACCAACTCCCAGAATTTGACCTTGTTCCAGCGCGGAAATGTTTAACTCATCTGTCGGTTTTGCGTCTAAACTCCACAGGTGGATAATTCCCAATAAAGGTTGAGCAAGATTTGCTAAAGCTTCGTGAAATAAACGCTCAAAATCTGCGGGAGAAAAAGGTTTAATGTTCCAAGTTCCGGTTTCTTGGTTTTGATAGGAGTCCCCAGCATAAACCAGAATGCAGTTATTACCTCTTGCTTGCAAAACTTTAGCTAAAGTCTTTCCAAAACCTCCCTTGTCAGCAAAAATTAGCCAACTACCCCGGTTATCAAACTCGTTATTTGTCATGTTACGCGGTTTGGGCTGCCATTCTATTTCATAGAGCCAATCTTTAATCGTTGCTGCTGTTTGCTGTTGTTGATTTTGCTCAACTAATAATTCGAGCAACTTCGGCAGCAATTTCAACTCATCTTCTGAGAGTTTTGCTGTTGTTTCCAACTGTTGAATTAGCTGTCGAGTATCTGCTTGATTCAGAAGGTTAAAAGTATTATCTACTTTTAAATGACCGTTTTCCGGCAACTTCGCCCAATAGCGCTGTCGTTGAAACGCATAAGTTGGCAGTTGCACACGGCGACGGGGATAATCTTGATCGAAGCCAGACCAGTCTACAGGAACTCCACGCACATATAGCATTGCCAAACTGTGCAGCATTTGTTGCCAATCTTCTCGCCCTGGATGCAAACTAACAAGCCAAAGCAATTGTGCAGATTTACGATTATCCTTTAATTGGGAACCCGAAATTGGTAATTCAAAATTGCCTCGACCCATTCCCGATAAAGTAGGCTTGGGGCCAATTTCCAAAAACACTTCATACCCTTGTTTAAAAAGGGTTTCCATGCTGTGAGCAAATTTCACAGGTTGTCGGACGTGACGACACCAATATTCGGGCGTGGCGATTTCTGCCGTCACCATTTCTCCCGTCAGATTAGAAATTAACTTGATTTGTGGCAATGAGTAGCGGATTTCTGCGGCTATCCGGTGAAAATTTGCTAGCATTGGCTCCATTAAGGGAGAGTGAAAAGCATGGGAAACGTTCAATTTTTTGGATTTGATACCTTCTGATTCTAAGGTTGCGATCGCTTCCCTAACTCCCTCAATTTTCCCAGAAATAACAATACTATGTACCCCATTAATCGCCGCAATTGAAACTTCTTTCTCATAAGGTTTAATAGCAGCATTTACTTGCGCCTCGTTAGCAAAAACCGCTACCATTTCACCATCTTGGGGCAAAGCTTGCATTAACCGCGCTCTGGCGGCAATTAATTTCAAACCATCTTCGAGGCTGAATACTCCTGCTACACAAGCGGCAGCATATTCACCCACACTATGACCTATTACGGCTCTTGGTTCTATTCCCCAAGATTTCCATAACTGAAATAGCGCATATTCTAGGGCAAATAAAGCGGGTTGAGTATAAGCTGTTTCGTCAATTTTCGATTTAGTATTAGACGCTCCATTGTCCGGATAGAGAATTTCTAGCAGGGGTATTTCGAGATAGGAACGCAGAATTTTATCGCATTGTTCGAGAGTTTGACGGAAAACAGGTTGGGTTTCGTAAAGTTGGCGTCCCATCTCCGCATATTGGGAACCTTGACCTGTAAATAAGAAGGCTATTTTAGGGGATTTCTTGCTAGTAACTTGACCGCTTATTAGTCCGGGAGTTTCTTTTCCGGCGGCAAAAGCTTCTAACTGCTGGCGTAATTGTTCCTTAGATTCAGCGACAACAGCTAGACGATGGGTGAAATGCGATCGCATAGTATTCGCACTAAAACAAATATTACCTAAATCTGCTTCAGAATTAGTTACCAAATCCCGATAAGATACGGCTAAATCCTTCAAAGCCTCATCGCTTTTTGCCGAAACAGTAAGCAAGTGGAGAAAACGTTCTAATACTTTTAAACTTGGCTTTATATCTTCCAATCCCAAATCTAAAATCTGCAATCTACAATCCGTAGGTGCTTCCTCTAAAATTGCGTGACAATTAGTGCCGCCGAAACCAAACGCACTAATTCCAGCCAAGCGACTTTCTGTACCCGCCAACCAAGGCTGACATTGAGCTGGAATTGCAAACGTTGTTCCTGCTAAAGAAATATAAGGATTCAACTGTTTTAAGTGCAAGTGAGGCGGAATTTCTCGATGTTGCAGCGCCAGTACGACCTTAATAACACTCGCAATTCCAGAAGCCGCTTCCAAATGGCCTATATTAGTCTTAACCGAACCAATCCAACAAGGTTCATTTGGCTGACGATCTTCCATTAATACAGCTTTTAAAGACTTAAATTCAATCGGATCTCCTAAAGCAGTTCCAGTTCCATGAGTTTCCACATAACTAATTTTATCCGCCGTCACCCCCGCATTTTTTAAAGCTTGACGAATAACTGCTTGTTGAGAAGGGCCATTAGGGGCAGTCAATCCATTACTTAAACCATCTTGGTTGACAGCCGTACCTTTAACAACTGCTTGAATATTATCCCCATCTCTCAGCGCATCCTCAAGGCGTTTAAGCACAATTACACCGCAACCTTCCCCACGCACATAACCATCTGCACTAGCATCAAAAGTCTTGCAGCGACCATCAGAAGCCATCATCCGTGCATGAGAATAAGTAATAAATGGATCGGGAGATAGCATTAAACTAACTCCACCCACCAAACATAAATTAGACTCTCCATTTTGCAAACTGCGGCAGGCAAAATGTAGCGCCACTAAAGAAGAAGAACAAGCAGTTTCTACTACTACACTTGGCCCGCGCAAATTCAAAATATACGATAAACGATTGGCAGCAATACTGAGAGTATTACCAGTGCCATCATAAGCATTTACATGGGCTAAATCCTGGGCTAGCAATCGGCAATAATCATAGTTACCAATCCCCATAAAAACACCCGTCTGGCTGCCACTCAGTTTTGACGGCACGATTCCGGCATTTTCTAAAGCTTCCCAAGCTACTTCCAAAACTAACCTTTGTTGCGGATCTGTGCGTTCGACTTCGCGAGGCGAAATCCCAAAAAAGCTCGCATCAAATCGATCTACTTGGTCTAAAAATCCACCCCAACGGGTACTAATTTTTCCTGGTTTTCCTGGTTCCGGGTCATAGAATTCATCGATGTCCCATCGCTCTTTTGGCATCTCGCTAATGGCATCTACACCATTACGCAAAAGCTGCCAAAATGCTTCGGGATTTTTAGCTCCAGGAAAGCGACAACCAATGCCAATAATTGCTATATTTTCCACGTCAAAACCTCTAATTTTAACGATCTCTGCTGTCATCTTCTCGTTCCCAGGCTGGAGCCTGGGAACGCAGACGGGAGGCTCTGCCTCCCATCTAGGGTTTTTGATTTAAACTAAACAACCGACATAGAAAACTGTTCAAATGCCTTGATGTTAGTTTGAATCGCCTGGTTAATAGAAGCACCTTTTGCCATCACCCGCATTTCGCGATTCACAGGCCATAAATAATCAATTGGTTCAAACAGGCGGCGCAGATCGGTTAACAGACGCTGATGGTATTTCAAAGTTAAATGAAAACCATCGTGTTCTTGACACAAGCATTTCTGCAACCACTCCATAGCCTCTTGAGAAGACATATTAAACACAGGCGACTGTAGCAGCCTATAAAACGAAAGCATGAAACTTTCATCGCTGCGGAATATGGCAGGCATTGCCCCAGAAAGGCCATTTAAACCTACAGCCTGCGCCCGATATATCGTCATATTTGCTAGGAACTTCTCGTAGGCTGTTGGTTTCGGGAAGTCCTTGTACAAATCTTGAGAAATCAGTTGAGATGTTGTTGTGTGGAAAGCTTCATCTAACATATGAAAATGAGAGACGGCGAGGGGAGATGGAATAAATTCTCCCTTTTTTTCTAATTCCTTGTAATACAAGGAATAACGATACTCATAATTCTTGATCAGCATGTTCGCCATAAAGCGCGTGACGTAAAACACGCAGGCTAAGAAAGGCGAAGTTCCGCAGTTCAAAGTAAAGAATTGTAGCAAAGGTTTGGGCGCTAAATGTCCTAATAAACCAGTCGTTTGAGCGGGAATTGATTCGCCTTTTTCTTCCAAGTCTCTCAAATATTGGGAATAGTAGCGTGCTTGGTTCTTTAGCAGCACTTTATTGGTGACAAAGCGCATGGCGGGTTCCTGAAACCCTGACAAAGGCGAACTTTGCCAGTTAAAGGTAAAAAATTGCGATTTCTGTCCGGATGCTAATCTGCGAGGCGAATCGTTTTTTTTGTAGGATTTGCCCTGGATAGAAGCATTAAATGCTCCACCTAACAAATCTCTTTTTGTCTTGTAACCAATCGTATGGAAGGCATGAATGTGATGGCGTTCCTGTGCCGTTTCTAAATCTAATTCTTGGCAGAGTGCATCGTAACCGCCAATAGTACTAAAAACACCAGCCGTTACCTGGTTGTAAAGTACGGCATTTGCTTCTGTGGCAGCAGTTTGATTGTATTGAGTTGCCCAATAAAGATGATTGAGCGCCTTTTTTTGGTCAGGGGAAGCTTGTTCGTAAAGTGGAGTTCCGTAAAGCAAAGAAAGCTCCGGTTCGCTCCAATAATAATCCTTATTGCTGCTGTAGTTGAAGTTTCTATCCAGTTCTTCGATTTTCTCGGTGAAATCTGATTCTGTGTTGCGTCTATAGTTGATTTCTGAGAGCTTGATATGCTTCTTGATTTCGGATTGATTTGATGCTTGAACTGTATTTACCATGACATTCACCTTAACAGTTGACAGTTGACAGTTGACAGTTACCTCTCCCTCATTTGAATTCTTTAGCTAAATGCTGGGCTAAAGCCTGAATAGTGGGATAATCATAAAGTAGGGTGGGATCGATTTTTGTTCCCATCCAATCCTCTAAATCGCCCGTCATACCGACTGCTGCTGAAGAATCTAAACCGTATTGGTCGAAAGGTATTTCGGTATCAATTTCATCCGGTTGAATTTCCAGGAGTTGAGCCAAATAGGAAACTATCCACTCTTGGATTGCTGCTGCTGTTAGCGGGTGTTTTGGAGTATCGTATTTGGCACCCGCAACGGCGGATATTGTTAGTTCAGGGTTTTTGGTTTCCATTGTTTAAAGTCTTAGAGTTTTAGCGATCGCTCTAAAATCCATCTCATCTCTAGCATTATCGAGAGCCTCGCTTTTTGATAAAGTTTATAAGATCTAAAGATAGGGTGGCAATGAACAATCTGTCGATCGCACTAACAAATTTTTCGATTTTGCATCGCTCATCAATTAGTTGCGATGGGCGCTTCTCCAAGCTTGGGGTGTTGTCCCGTGAACTTGACGAAATTGGCGGAAGAAATGAACTTGATGCTGATAGCCTATCTTAGCAGCAATCTGCCCCACTACCTGATCAGTTTCTAGCAGCAAATCACGTGCTGCTGCCATTCGGCGCTGAATAATCCAACGTTGCACTGTTTGTCCTGTTTGACGTCGGATCAAATTGGTTAAATAAGCAGGGGAATAACCAACTGCTTGAGCAACATCTTCTAAAGCAATTTGTCGGTGATAATTAGCCTCAATAAAGTTAAAAACTTCGCACAAATGGGAATCTGATGGTAAAATTGGTTCCGGGTTAGTCCAGCAGGTTACAGTGGGTTCTCGGGCTGAATTGGACTGTTTAGCATACCACTCGGTGAGGAGGCGTTGTTTTTTTAATTGGGTAGCGATCGCTTTCAATAATTCCTCTAACGTGCAAGGCTTGGTAATATAATCATTCGCCCCCAATTCCATCGCTTTGCGGTATTCAGTTCTCTCGGATTGAGCAGTAACAAAAATAAACGGGATAATTGCCGTCACCGGATTCTGGCGCAACTTCATCAAAACACCATAACCGTCGAGTTTCGGTAGTGCAATCTCGCTAATTATCAAATCGGGTAACTCTTTCTGCGCCAACTCAATGCCAACCCTACCGTTTGCCGCACTAATAGTATGGAATCCTTCAGCTTTAATACCTTCTAGAAACAGATCCCGAGTATCTGCTTGAGCTTCAATCGCTAGAATTTTTTTCACTGTTCCTCCTTCCACTATTCCAACTTGTAGGGTGCGTTAGTGAAACGTAACGCACCAACACCAGAATAGTGCGTTACTCTCCCAGAACTTTTTTCTCATTTCCCTCGTTTCCCTCATTTCTCTCGTTTCCAGGTTCTACCTGGAAATGCTGACTTCTGGAGGCTCTGCCTCCCGTCTCAAGGAGGCAGAGCCTCCCTTATTCCATTCCAAGGCAAGAGCCTTGGAACGAGGTAAACGAGGTAAGATGGCTATGCTTGCTTGCCAATTGATAGTTTATGTAACAAGGAATTTACCTCAGCTTCTAGATTCCGAAACTTAGTTTTTCCTTGAGGATTTTCGCTCCAATCCTCGACAACATTTAAGCTGCCAGTGATAAATCCAGCCCGACAAGCATGGCGCTGAATCTTACCGCTGGAAGTCTTAGGAATGCTGCCAGTTTTTACCAGCACCGCCGCATAAACTTGTAAAGCATGTTCCGCTGCTACAGCTTGACGAATCGTTCCTACTATTTCATTTACATTCAATTTCCGTAGATAAGTCCGCTCTACTTCTTGAACAATTACCAATCGTTCTTCACCTTTTATCTCGGCTGTAAATGCGGCGCCAAAACTAGGGCGCAACGCTGGATGACTTTTCTCAACTGTCAGTTCAATATCCTGGGGATAGTGGTTTTGTCCCCGGATAATAATTACATCTTTAATTCGTCCGGTGATAAATAACTCGCCATCTTGCAAAAATCCCAAGTCGCCGGTACGCAGAAATGGCCCTGCTCCTGTGTCTGCGAGGTAAGCATTAAAAGTTTGTTCTGTTTCTTCAGTTCGATGCCAATATCCTTGCGCTACGCTCGGACTAGATACCCAAATTTCTCCCACACGATCCGGCGGACAAGCGGTTAAGGTTTCGGGTTCAACAATCAGAATTTTCTGATCCAAAAAAGTTTGACCGCAACCGACAATTGCCCGCGTATATTCCTGTCCCTGACCGATTTTTTTGACTCGGTTGCTTTCCAGTGCTGTCGCATCTATTTGACTAATAATCGGTGCAACTTTTCTCCGACTTCCAGAAACCATCAGGGTTGTTTCAGCCATGCCGTAGCAAGGGTGAAATGCTGCTTTTTGAAAGCCGCAATCGGCGAAAGTACGGGCAAACATTTCTAGGGTTTCAGCGCGCACTGGTTCGGCTCCAGTAAAAGCTACTTCCCAGCTACTGAGATCTAGATTAGCTCTTTGTTCGGGCGTAATTTTATTAATACAAAGGTCGTAAGCAAAATTAGGGCCGCCGCTGGTGGTAACTTTGTAGCGAGAAATCGCTTCTAACCAACGAAAAGGCTTTTGCATAAACGCCAATGCTGGCATCAAAATCATCGGCGCACCGACATAAAGCGGTTCCAAAATTCCGCCAATTAATCCCATATCGTGGTAAGGTGGCAGCCAGCTAACGCCTTGACTTTTGGGTGTATCGGCGAAACTTTGATGGATAATTGCACAATTGTGCCAAAGGTTGCGATGGCTCACCATTACACCTTTCGGCGTACCCGTAGAACCCGATGTGTACTGAAGAAAAGCTAGGGTGTTCGGGTATAAGTTTGGTTCTTGCCATGTTTCTGCAAATTCGGTGGGAATGTTATCTGTAGTTAACAAATGTAAGTTGGTTAATTCAGATTCTTGCAGGCGTTGTTTGATTGTTTCCGATAGAAAGGTCGTAGTGAGTGCTAAAGTTGCTCCCGAAGAGGTTGCGATCGCTTGCAATCTAGACATATTCTGATTTGGTCGCGGTGGATAAGCAGGCACGGCTATAACCTTGGCGTACAAGCAGCCAAAAAACGCCGCAATAAACTCCAATCCCGGCGGGTAAAGCAGCATCGCCCGACAACCAGGCGCATATACGCTTTGAAGATGATATGCGATCGCTCGTGCCATTCGATCCAATTCTTGATAAGTCACCCTCCCCGCTTCTATCTCCCCATCCTGCAAAAATGTATAAGCGGTTTGATCTGGCTGATTTTGCGCTCTGTACCTCAACAAGCTGACCAAATTCGCCACTTCATCCCTGATATCCGTTGCCTGATTCAAATACGCAATCATTTCATCCTCCACGCTTAGTAATTCCAAATTCCTACATCACCGGATTTAACTTGGCACTCTCTGCCTGAAATACTTGGAAAATCCTTTGAAAAACTGTATTCTATAAAACAAGATCGCTCATATTGGCCTCCATTTAGTTGTAGTTACGCTTGCCATGCAAATATATACGTGCTGTCCAAACAGCCCGTAATAGAAAGTCCTAAGATTGTCGGCTTTGAGCGGTTTGCCAGTACCGCCAAGCGAGGAAAATTTTTATTCCCTCTCTACCCGAATCCGAAAGATTTTCCAAACATCTATTTATTGCAATTTGCTAAGGAGGAAGTTAACACACCTTTAATCAAACTGTCTAGGTTGATGCAACATAAATGAGCGGGGATCTGCACTAATCAGTCTAAAGATATAGGAATTTTAAATATATCTGTGTTGATCGATACATGAGAAATGTAAAAACAAATATAATCTTGAAACAGCTTCTTACATCTGCCTTTGGGTATATATTTTATGCCAAAAGTAGGGTTTTCCGAGGTTTGACAATTTAAAGCTAAAAAGTAGCTTAGACTACTTGATGAAATTAAATTAGCATTTTAGTATAGGATGAATGACTAGATTAAAAATAAGCAGTTGTAGGGCGGGAAGGATTACTTTTGTCGCAACTGTATTATCAGCGTTTTGGTGAATTTTAACGACCAAAGTTTTACTTAATAAATTCAAGCAATAGCTCGTGGTAATGTATACCAATTGCTTGAACAAGCTAATTAAGCGCATTTACACCTGTCGGGAGAGCGAGAAAATGATATTTTCTATCCCTTTAGCATGGCTGCAATTAACTAGAGAAAAACTGCGTTTGTTGATTGCTTTAGCGGGAATTGCTTTTGCCGCTATTCTGATGTTTATGCAATTAGGATTTCAAGCTGCTCTTTACGATAGTGCTACGCGATTCCATCAGAGTTTACAAGCCGACTTAGTTTTAATCAGCACTCGCTCCAAGTCTCTGGGTTATATGAGGACTTTTTCTTGGCGTCGTTTGTATCAAATATTAGGATTTAATGGCGTTAAATCCGTTAGTCCTGTATACGTCGGGTTTAGAGACTGGAAAAATCCTGATAATGGAAATTTCAGAGCTATATATGTTTATGGCTTTCAACCAGGGAATCCAACTTTTAACTTTCCTGAACTAGCTGAAAATATCAACGAGCTTAAACTGAATGAAAGTATTTTATTTGATAGAGCTTCTCGTGCAGAATATGGCTCTATTGCTACAGAGTTTGAGCAAGGAAAACCGATTGTTACTGAATTAGGCAACAAAAGAGTCAAGGTTGTTGGTTTGTTTACCCTGGGGCCTTCTTTTGGGGCAGATGGAAATGTAATTTTGAGCGATTTAAATTTCCTCCGCCTCTTTACCGATCGAAAAGTAGGACAAATTGATATTGGAGTCATACAACTTAAACCTGAAGTTAATCCTCAAAAGGTGCTGAAAAATATCCAATCAACCTTACCTAAAGACGTGAGAGTCTTAACTCATGAAGGTTTCGTGGAATTTGAAAAAAACTATTGGAAAACCAGTACATCAATTGGTTTTATCTTTACTTTAGGTGTAGGGATGGGATTTATTGTGGGTACGGTTATTGTTTATCAAATTCTTTATGCGGATGTTGCCGATCATTTAGCAGAGTACGCAACTTTAAAAGCAATGGGTTACAAAGACTCATATTTAGAAATTGTGGTTTTACAAGAAGGAATACTTTTAGGAGTTTTAGGCTACATTCCAGGATTTGCTCTCACGCTAGGTTTGTACGATTTAACAAAACACGCTACATTCTTACCGATTGAAATGACATTAACTCGCTCGTTAATTGTCCTAATCTTAGCAATATCGATGTGTTGTATTTCTGGATTAATTGCTGTACGTAAACTCCGTAAAATAGACCCAGCAGAAATTTTTTAATTCTTCTCCAAACCAGCCCGCGCAGGCAAGCTTGGTTCGCATTTTTTAATTTTCGACAAAATAGCCCGCGCAGGCGGGCTTTGTTTGTATAGCCGCGACTTCAGTCGTTAGGATATTTCATCAATTAAAGATTTGGCGTTGCAAAAGTATTGCATTGTTGAGGATCGCCTGTTTGAATACCGCGCCTAAACCAACGCACTCTTTGTGCCGAACTACCGTGGGTAAAAGTTTCTGGAACCACATACCCTCTCGCTCTTGCCTGCAAGCGATCGTCGCCAATACTACTAGCAGCATTAAGTGCTTCTTCAATATCACCTTCTTCTAAAATTTTCCTCGATCTTTGAGCGCGATTCGCCCAAACACCGGCAAAACAATCTGCTTGTAACTCAACGCGCACCTGAAGTTGATTCGCTTCTACTTTGTCTACCTGAGTTTGCAATCTTCGCACTTTATCCAAAATGCCTAATTCATTTTGGACGTGATGCCCAACTTCGTGAGCAATTACATATGCTTGGGCAAAATCCCCTGGTGCTTGAAATTTGGTCTTCAAATCGCGATAAAAACTTAAGTCGATATAAACTGTTTGATCCCGAGGACAATAAAATGGTCCCATTGCCGATCTGGCAAATCCACAAGCAGATTGCACGGCATCGGAATATATTACTAATTTTGGTTCTGTATATGTTGAACCGTTTTGCCGGAATACTTCGCGCCAGGTATCTTCGGTATCGGCGAGTACTACCGAAACAAAATCTGCCATTTGGTCATTACCGCCAGGGTTGCGAGGGGCGGAGGTTGTCGGGCGATCGCTCTGTTGATTTATCTGCTCCAAAACTATACTAGGATCGCCACCCAAAAACGCCACCAGCAGCGATAGCAGGATTGCCCCAATCCCCCCACCGACGACAGGCGCGGAAACTCCCATCCCCCGTCGATCTTCAACATTAGTACTTCTGCGACCTAGCTGCCAACGCATAATGCCCTGCCCTCTTCACCTTATACTTAAAACGTTAGCAATTCGCTCCTGAGAAATCCTCTATCTGCGGATGTGCGAACAACTGGCGATCGCTAACCTTAAGGAAGGTTCTCACTTAATCAACTAAATTAAGTAATGTATGACTTACACGCACCGATGCCAGAAACCGGGTTTCTTCGTAGATCTCTAGTTTCCAAATCAATGATTTTTCCTTGCTAGAAACCCGGTTTCTTTGGGTAGTACATTAAGTAGAGAAACTTACGATCGCACAAAATCTCTCAATCAATATGAAAATCAAAATCGCTAGATTTCTTGAGTTAGGTTTGATTGGTATTTTACTAGCTTTAGCTATTTGGTTCGCCAACCACATAGGCATAGAAGAGATCCGGGCAAATATCGATCGCCTGGGGATTTGGGCACCGTTACTGGTGTTGCTGTTGCGGTTAACCAGTATTGTGATTCCCGTATTACCAGGAACCGCTTATTCGATTGTGGCAGGGGCACTTTTTGGATTTTGGACTGGATTGATCGCGATCGCGATCGCCGATTTCCTCGCTTGTACTGCTAATTTCTTCATCGCTAAACGATATGGTCGCGATGTGGTACAAAAATTCGTAGGTGAACGCTTCATGGGCAGAGTAGATCGCCTCAGTCGCAAGTACCTGGAAAGCAATTTTTTCTTGCTGACTGGCGTCTTGATGACTGGGTTATTCGACTTTGTTTGCTATGCAGTCGGTTTAACCCGCATGTCATGGGGTAGTTTTATGGGTGCTTTGCTTTTGAGTATTGCGATCGCTAAGCCCCCCATTGTCGCCCTGGGAGCTGGCATCTTTGAAGGTGGTAGAATCTTCTTAGGCGTGGCTCTCCTGGGCTTCTTTGTTGTATCCATCATCACCGGATGGTTGAAACGCAATCATAATTTTGATCAGTTAAATAGTGATAATTGAGCGTATCATTTCGCGTCGATTATCCAGAATCGAGATCCCGGACACGCCAAGCTAACTATCAACTATCAACTATCAACTATCAACTATCAACTATCAACTATCAACTA
>ERZ1066128.126-NODE-126-length-36665-cov-12.453401_pt1 | contig 36665 bp, 38 predicted proteins | sample MGYA00382775_ERZ1066128 | MGnify/ENA primary metagenome ERZ1066128 (study PRJEB33369, sample SAMEA5778358) | biofilm metagenome | biome: Industrial cooling water; feature: Water cooling tower basin; material: Biofilm | place: United Arab Emirates | collected...
GCCCGCACCTGCTTGATTCAGAAAATCCACAACCACAAAATCGCTACCAGCAGGACCACAGCCAGCCAGATGATCCACCGCGGCCGTTCGGGAAATTCGTAGCCGCAAATCGGGCATGCGGTGGCGTCATCGTCAACATCCATGGCACAACCGGGGCATTCTTTGGTCTTCGAACTCATGCGCGTGGGAGTGAATAGGTCCAGACCAGAAGAAGAATGAAAAAGAGCAAGGCCGGCCATGGCCCTATCGTAACGGCTAACACGATTGACAATGAGCCTTGCCAGGCGGGCACGGCAAAAATACCGAAGGCGAACTTGACGGAAGCAGCAAAGACAGGGTCTTTGATTTTGCTGCGAATGCGTGCCCAGAGGAGTAGTGGAGCGAAGTGAACCAGCCGCCATAGCCGGTAGCTGAGGTGTATCGTTGGGATTGGTTGCAGGCGTGCGGTTGGCGCGGGGCTGCCAATCAATCGGGCCACCTGCGCATTCAAAGCGATCGGGTCGAGGTAGTCGGGTGCTGTTGCCTCCAGTGCAGCATATACCGGTTCGTAGTGTTGCTCGGGTATGTGTGTAATCAACGGCTGCATCCGCTGGGTCAGGTGTTCGCGCAAGGCCAGGGCACTGGCGGGGTCGTTGGGTCGGTAAATCTCATTGGCTGTAAAGTTGGGGCCATACACCACGTGTACGGACGTGCGAAACGGCTCATGGGCCGTGTAGTTAATGCCCACCGGCACCACCTGTACAGGTTGTTGTGGTTGTTGCTCCAACGCACCCTGCAGGGCACGCGTAAAGCCTTTGCTCAAGGGCCGCAGTTGACGCTTCCACCCGTGGTTGCCTTCCGGGAAAATGACGAGTGCCTCGCCTTGCAACAAGATATCCGTGCAACGGTCAAAGGTTGTTTGGTTTTCGCCCAGGGATTGCCAGCCATCGCGGATGCGGTAAATGGGAATGAGGTTGATGAGGCCCAGCAGTTTTTTTACCCAGCTATTCCGGAAAATATCGGCCCGCGTGAGAAAGTGCGTGTATCGTTTGCTGCTGCACACGATCAGGAGGGCATCCAGAAATGCATTTTGATGATTGGCAGCAAACAGCACTGCGCCTTTTGGAATATGTTGCATTCCGGTTACCCGCAATTGACGGAAGTAGAAATGCAGCCCTACCCACACATAGGTACGCAACACCACATAAAAGATCCGCTGCATCATCGGGCGATGGACGTGGCCGTTTTCCAGCGACTCCACACCAACGCGAGTGAGAGCCCTGCGATGATGTGCCAGATGCCCCACCATGCGGCCACGATGGCCATGCCGCCCAGCCCATCGAAAAAGCGGAAAATGAGGATGAGCCCGAGGCCTGAGTTTTGAATGCCGGTTTCAATGGCGATGGTTTTCTGATCAGCGAACTGTAGGCCGGCCAGCCGCGCAGCGTAAAACCCGGTGGCCAGTGCCAGCGCATTGTGCAACAGCACCAACACGGCAACCTTGCCGATGTGCTCGGTGAAGTGGTCGTAGTTGTTGCCAAAGGCTACAACCACAAAGCCGATGAACACAAAAATGGAGACCGGCTTCACGCCTTTTGCCATCACCTGGGCTGCACGCGGCAGGTAATGTCGCACGAGCATGCCCAGCATCAGCGGAATGCCCGCCAGTGTGATGATTGTTTCAATCATGTTCCACGCATCGAGCGAAATTTCCTTAAGTAACCCGGACGTGGGTGGATAAAGTGAAGCCCAGAGGCTGAGGTTGAGCGGAGTGGTGAAGATGGCCAGCGCAGTGCCCACGGCAGTCAGGCTTACGCTGAGGGCCGTGTTGCCGCGCGCGAGGTGCGTTAAGAAGTTGCTGATGTTGCCACCCGGGCAGGCGGCTACCAGAAACATGCCCAGGGCCAGGCTCGGGTGCGGGCGAAGGATGTACACCAGCAGAAAGGTGAAGGCCGGCAGCAATACGAACTGGGCCAGCACACCCACCACGGAAGCACGCGGGTTGTCTTTTAATCTCCGAAAGTCATCCACGGTAAGTTCCAGCGCAATGCCGAACATGATGACCGCCAAAATAATGTTAAGGCCCCACAGGCTGTCGGCACTGAAGTTGAGACGAATGGAGTCGAGCGAATTCAAGGCGCGCTAATCGTTCTTTTTGCTTTTGGTCAAGTCGGTAAACAAACTGTTGAACACCGACAAGATGACGCTGAACGCCAGCGCCCACCAAAACCCATCAACCTGAAAGCCGTCTACGAAATGGTCTACCAGCAGCACCATGAGGGCGTTGATCACCAGCAGAAAAAGGCCGAGCGTCACCACCGTAATCGGTATCGTAAAAACAACCAGAATGGGTTTCACAAAAATATTGGCGAGGGTGATCAACACCGCTGCCAGTAAGGCCGTCCAGTAGTCGGTTACATGCACACCCGGCAGCAGATAGGCTGTCAGGATAACCCCTACACCGGAGAGAAAAAACCGGATAATGCCGTTCATTGCTTTAAAGTAAAGCAAACTTTTTGAGATGGTTTTGGTGTTGAATAAAAACTACTTTTGACGCGTGTACGCCATCGTTGATATTGAGACTACAGGCGGCTATGCCGACCATCACCGTGTAACGGAAATCGCCATTTATCACCACGATGGTGTCCAGATCACGGGCGAGTTTCACACCTTAATCAACCCCGGGCGTAAAATTCCCCATTACATCACGGGCCTCACCGGCATTACCACGCAAATGGTGGAAGAGGCCCCCGCCTTTGATCAGGTAGCGCAACAGGTATTGGACCGACTCAAAGACCGCGTGTTTGTGGCGCACAATGCTCACTTCGACTATAGCTTTCTTAAAAAGGAATTTGAAGAAGCCGGCTTGCCTTTCGCGGCCAAAAAGCTTTGCACCGTCCGCCTTAGCCGCAAAATCATTCCCGGCCTGGAGTCGTATAGTCTCGGGCGTTTGGCCGAGAGCCTCGGCATTCGAATCATCAACCGCCACCGCGCGGGCGGAGATGCACAAGCGACAGCCCGGATTTTTCATGAATTGCTGAGGCGCGACAAAACCGGTGTGATTGCCCAGGCGCTGAAACGAAATTCGGGCGAGACCATTTTGCCCCCCAACCTGCCGAAAGGTGATTTCGACCGGCTGCCAGCCAAGGCTGGCGTGTATTATTTTCATAACCAAAGGGGCGAAGTAATTTATGTGGGCAAGGCCATCAACATCAAAAAAAGAATTGCCGGGCATTTTACCGGTGAAGCACGGGAGTGGAATCGGAGCAACATCCGCAATGAAATCTGCCGCATCACCTGGGAGTTAACCGGCAGTGAGTTGATTGCCCTCATCCTGGAGGCTCAGGAGATTCGGAGACTCTGGCCCAAGTATAACCTGGCCCAGAAATACAAGACCGAGGAGTGGGGTGTTTTCCGGTATGAAGACCGCAACGGGTATCAGCGTTTTGTCGTGAATCAGGTGGTGCGGGGATCGCAACCGCTGATCACGTTTACCAACAAAGCCGAAGCGTGGAGTTTTTTGTGGGAGAAGGTAAAGGAGTACGAGCTCTGCCCGAAGCTTTCCGGTTTGCAACTGGCGAAAGGCCTTTGCTTCAGTCATCAGTCGGGCACCTGCAAGGGAGCTTGCCAGGGTGTGGAGAGTGTGAAGAAGTACAACAAGCGGTTGGAAAGTGCGGTGAGTTCTTTTCTGGAAGAGGGACCCACCGTGGCCATGATCGGCAAGGGCCGCCAGTCGAACGAGAAGTCGGTGGTGCTAGTGGAGAAAGGCAGCTATGTGGGTTTTGGTTTTGTAGATGAGCAGACTGCCCTTCAAGATGTGGAATCTGCCCGCCAATGGGTGCGGCCTTCGCGTGAAAACCGCATCGTGCAAAATGTTGTAAACTCGTATCTCAATAATCCGCGCGGAGTCGAACTCATCTTATTTAATTGATATGGACAGCAACCTCGTTGAATTAATCGGCTACTTCGGCAGTTTCCTTACCAGCATCACCTTTATTCCGCAAGTGTATAAGACCTGGCGCACGCGCAGTGCAGGCGACCTGAGCATGACCATGCTGCTGATTGTTTTGCTGAGCACGGTGGTGTGGATGGTCTATGCCGTAGCGCTGATGTTGTGGCCGGTGATTGTGGCCAATGCCATTATTGGCTTGCTCAGCCTTTTGCTAATCTACTTCAAGATGACGTTTACGAAGTAAGACGGACTTCTTTTAATTTTTCTTACCCTGCGCTTCACTCATCAATTTCACATCGATGTTGGAGTACGTGATGGTTTCGAAATTTCCTTTCCCGGCTTGCGCCAGGCGCCTAAGCCCTTCAAGTGAATTGGAATTCTTCGCAAAGGAGAAAATGCTGAGAAGTATTTCTTGCTCGGCCGAAGATTTGATGAGCGCCTGTGTCTGAGGGGTTACCGAAAATTCGCCATCGGTAGCCAGGATGATGCGATTGTTGCCGCCTTTGATCCAATTTTGCTTACAAACCTCATAGGCCTTGGCTATGCCCTGGTTGCCATTCGTTTTTCCTTCGGGCTTCAGGCGTTGAATAGCGGCTTGAATTTTTCGGAATTCCCGCGCGGAAGTCGGAGGCAGCGCCACCGTAGCCTTATCGGAGAAGATCACCAGCGACAACTCGTCTTCCGGGCGCATCAACTTGGCAATGGTGAGCACGGACATTTTCAGCAACGGAAGTTTTTCGGGTTGATCCATCGAACTGGATACGTCCACCAAAAGAACCAGGTTGTTGGGCGCATACCCCGCCAACGACATAACGTTCTCGTTTGGTTTTGATACGTAAACGGTATCACGCTTTTCAATATAAACCGTGTCGCGGGTGCGGGTTTCGATGCGAATGATGTCGGTGATGCGCACCGTATCGCGAATGACGCGGCCCTCGGTAGTGTTCGGATTTTGGTTTGGTCCGGGCACCGGAGTGGTCACACTCGGCACAACCGCCACGGGTTCACGTTCATCTTCTTTTTTGCGAGGCGGCACAGGCGGGCTCACGCGATAAACGCCTGTAATCACGCATTCGCGGAGGAAAGGGAGCCTGGATAGCTCCGCCAGTTTTTGCTCGTCATACGTGAGGTTGCCAAAAGCGAGCACCACATCGCGGTTGAAGTAAAACAGGGTGTCGGAATCATTGCGTTTTCCTAATCCGGCAAATTGCAGATTGAGCGTGTGTACCTGATTGAAAAGATTTTCATACCGGTACCCGGGATCATCACCGCTGCCCGGTACGGCCGGTATGCCTTTCAGATTAGCATACTTGGCGGAGAGAAACTGCCGGGCCAGTGAGTCGAGGCGGTTAGGGTTAAACCGGGGCGGCTGATTAGCCTGAAGATCTTCGCGCGCCTGCTTTACCTCGCTGTAACAGGCGTTTACCAACTGACGGGCCTGCTGAAGCGTACGTGACCAGGAGCTGCTGGGCGGAGGGGCATAGGCCGCCTGAATTTTTTGAATGTCATGATGGAGTTGCTCGCGGTGTTGCTCGTAATCCTGTGTCAGTTTTTCCATGCGGGCAAATGCCTGGTATACTTCATCCACCGAGCCAAACGTAACACTCTTGGGCGCGTCCTGGCCTTTGAAGCGCACATTCCACTCGTACATCTCATTAAAGATGTTATAGAGTACGGTGGCCTGGTCCATCAGCGAGTTTCGGACAGCGGCTGGCAAGGTGGCAGACTCATTCAGCGCTTTGCGATAGGATGCCTCGGGCAGTTCAACGTCCAGGTAATTGAACAGTCGCATGTTGCGCTTACCACTTTTGATTTCGAACGCATCACGGGCCAGCGTGCCGTTGCTGCGATGAGTAGCCTGAATAATCTGGTTTACGGTACGCGTGCATTCGGAGAGAAACTCGGTGTAGTGGTCAAGGCTGGCGAGTACGGTTTTCGGTATCGGTGTCGGTTGCCTGGCGAAGGTAAACGGGCGGTAGGGTTTATCCGCATAGGGCGGAACGGCAGAACTGAGCGTTACTTTTTCCGATCGCTCGGTGGTGAGCAAAATGGGGAAGTCCATGAACAAGCCGGTGTAGCCGCTTTGGTAAAATGAGTTCAGCAGTTTGTTGTAGTCGTTGACCAGGGTAACGAGGTTGCGTTGAAAGGTGATGAGTTTGGAATTGGAGAACTCATCTGACACACGCGCTTTGTCGTTGTATTCGTTTAGCGCTGACGTAATGTGATATTCGAAGGATTCGAGCAGGTAGGCATGCTGCGAAAAAAAGCCGGGGATCTCGGGAAGGGCTTTTAAATTTTTCCAGGTTTGCCCGTGTAAGGCATAGAGGGCACGCATGTCCTCTACCGGCCAACCGGTGTGCACCGTGTACGCCCGGTTGAATTTCCACTTCAGCATCAGCGACCGGCAGGCCACGAGAAAGGTTCGGATTTCATTGGCGGCCTTTGCCTCTTTCGTGGTGAGCGCAGGCTTACCAAATGCCTTCTCGATATCGGCTATGATGGCCTGATGCGCTTCTATGAAAAGGTTCAACTCCTTGTCCACGGTTGCGGGAAACGCTTTCGCTTTTTGGTATTGGTCGCGCTTGTAGTCTTCCAGCTTGGCGTAGATTTCCAACTGGCGTGTTTGGTCATCCAGGCGCTGATAGGCCTCGGTCAACGCTGTGAGCTTTTGCTTCAGCGGAGCAGCAGCTACCTTCAAGGCAGCCTGGTAGTCGGCTTCGTCCTGAGCGGACCATTCGCTGGTGTAACGCACCATCAGCCGGTCGGAGCGATAGCCGGAGCGTTGGTTGAATTCGTTGACCTGCATGGACGTGTGACTGATGGCATTCACCTTTTCGGCCAGCACGTTGAGGTAGATCACCGGCAGGTTAACCGATTCGTAGCGGCTGAGCTGGCCAGAGGCTGCCTGTGCCACCAGCAGAAAGAACACCATAGAACCCACCCGAATCATTTGACCAAGGTACAAAACGGCAGGAGAGCTACACCACCCGGCCGCCCGTCAAAAATGTACACCCAAAGCGTTATGTTTGCCGTTTACATTTGGCAATTGACCGGATTATGACAGAGGCAACCGAACTTCATCAGGAGTACAAGCAGAAAATTCAGCAAGCCATTGGCGAGGTGGGCAAAGTGGTGGTGGGGCAGGAGTATATGGTACAACGCCTGCTGATCGGACTTTTTACCAACAGCCATATTCTGCTCGAAGGCGTGCCGGGTTTGGCCAAAACGCTGACCATTTCCACGGTGGCGCGCGTGTTGCACCTGGATTTTCAGCGCATCCAGTTCACGCCCGATTTGCTCCCGGCCGATCTGGTGGGCACCATGATTTACAATCAGAAAGAGGGCAAGTTTGAAGTGAAGAAGGGCCCCATTTTCGCCAACATCATTCTGGCGGATGAAATCAACCGGTCTCCCGCCAAGGTACAGTCGGCTTTGCTGGAGGCCATGCAGGAAAAGCAAGTAACCATTGGCGAAACTTCGTTTCAACTGGATCGGCCGTTTTTGGTGCTGGCTACCCAAAACCCGGTTGAGCAAGAGGGAACATACCCGCTACCCGAGGCGCAGGTGGACCGCTTTATGATGAAGGTTTCGGTCAGCTACCCCACCAAAGAGCAGGAGCTTGAGATCATGCGCAGGATTTCCAACATGCAGTTCAGCTATGAAGTAAAGCCCGTGCTCACGAAGCAGGATATTTTCGCTATCCGGGATGCCGTTAACCAGGTCAAAATTTCGGAATCGCTGGAACGATATATAATAGAGCTGGTTACGGCTACCCGCAGACCGTTAGAATATAAGTTGGAGAAGGAGGCGCAGTACATTCAGTTTGGTGCCTCGCCCCGCGCCAGCATTAACCTGAACCTGGCCGCCAAGGCGCAAGCTTTCCTCGAAGGCCGTGAGTACGTGCTGCCGGAGGATATCAAGGAGGTGGCGGCCGATGTAATGAACCACCGGATTTTACTCAACTACGAGGCAGAAGCCGACAACGTGAAAACCACGGACATCATCAAAGTATTGCTGCAGAAAGTGCCCATTTCGCGTTAAGCGGAAGGAACTTCTGTTATCACGCGATTAACAGAAGATTATCGCAGTAACATTTGCTTAACTAAGAAAATTATTTTTTGGGCCGTTTTCAATGATCGTAATATTACGATGAGTGGGCACACGCCCGTTAGGGCCTCCCGCTTAACAATTTCGTAATAAACCCGACCCGCGGGGGTAATATGGCGGTGGCACCTTTGCCCCCGAAACCAAAACACTCCATGACTCGTCAATTCCTGCTTTTTGCCATTCTTTTGGTCACGACCGTTACCGGTTGGGCGCAAAACGGCACCATTTCCGGCACGGTAGTGGATGCCAAAAGCAACGAGACCATTGTTGGCGCCAACGTGGTAATTGAAGGTACAGCCGTTGGTTCAGCAACTGACCCCGATGGCAAATTCGATATCCTGAACGTCAAGCCGGGTGTATACAATATTGTCGTGTCGTTTGTAACGTACAAGACACAAGTGGTGACGGATGTGGTGGTAGAAAGCGGCAAGAAAACAACCCTCACCATTTCGCTGGTGGAGGACATTGCCGAACTGGCGGAAGTCGTGGTGCAGGCCAAGCGCGAAATCGCGACCGATGCCAATTTGCTCAACAGTATTCGCGAAGCCAAACTGGTAGTGAGCGGCATTTCAGCTGAACAGATCACCAAGTTGCCGGATCGCGATGCGGCCCAGATCGCTCAGCGTGTGCCGGGCATCACCATTGCCGATAATCGTTTTGTGGTTGTGCGCGGTATTCCACAGCGCTACAACCAGGTCATGTTTAATGGCTCACTCGGCCCGAGTACTGAAACCGATTCACGCTCATTCTCTTTCGATCTTATTCCGGCCGGCTTTATCGATCAAATGCTGATCTACAAGTCAGGGTCGGCAGAACTTCCCGGTGATTTCTCAGGCGGGTTGATTCACATCGTGACCAAAGAGCCTGCAGCCGAGGATTTCACCAAGGTTGAGGTAGGTGTTGGCTTCCGCCAGGGAACCACGTTTCAAGATAACGTGGGCCCTCAAGGCAGCAGTACCGACTGGCTGGGTTTCGACAATGGCTTCCGCGATTTACCCGCCAATTTTCCCACCACACGGGCGCTTCAGGCATCCGATCGCTCGTCCAGTTTGCGCGAACGTGCCGGCCGCTCCCTAACCAACAATTTTGAACCGCTAACCAACAATACCCCGGTTGACCACGGTATGAAGGTGACCACGTCACAAACCTTTAACATCGGCCGGGTGAAAGTGGGCAATTATACATCCATCGCTTACTCGCGTAGCTACCAGAACTATCAGGCCGAGTTCAACCGGTTCAACGAATTCTCGAGCACTACGCTGACACCGCGCTTCGCGTTTCTCGACAATACTTACACCAATGAAGTGCGGGCCGGTGGTTTGTTCAACTGGAGTTTCAAATTCAATGATCGCCACCAACTGGAGTTCAAGAACTTTTTTGTTCAGTTGGGCGAAACCCGTTCCATTGTTCGGGATGGCAACGACTTCATTCAGCAACCTAATTTCGACCGGCTCAACTATGGTTATTACTACCTCAGCCGGGGCATCTACACAGGCCAGCTTAAGGGCGAGCATAAACTGGGTGAGGCCAACAAGATTACCTGGACGGCCGGTGTAAACAACATCAACAAGTCCGAGCCGGACTACAGGCGTTTCCGCACATTGCGCGATCAGTCCTTCCGCGGAACGGAAGAACCCTACTTCATGCAATTGCCGCCCAATAGTAATTTGTTTGATGCCAGCCGTTTTTGGTCTTCGCTGAGTGATTTGAGCGTCAACCAGACGTTGAATTTTGAGCATCGCTTCGGGAATCCGGATGCCAAGCGTACTCCCGTTGTGCGGGCAGGCTATCTGGTGGAACTGCGCGAGCGTGACTTCAGCGCACGCTACCTGAGCTACCTGGCCGTTGATCCGTCAACTCCGGAAATTCAGAATATCATTCGCGAACCACTGTCAGATGTTTTCTCTCCGGGAAACATCAACCGAAACACCGGTCTTACCATTGAGGAGGGTACCAATCGCTCCGACTCTTACACCGGAACAAATCAGCTTTTCAGCGGCTACGTCAGTGGCACGCTGCCCATCTCAAAATTTGATCTTACGGGCGGGTTACGCGTAGAGCACAACATTCAGAAGCTGGAGTCATTCTCCAACCTCAACCCGGTTAACGTGGAAAACGTGGTGACGGCTTTCTTACCCTCATTGAATGCTGCGTTTAATCTGACCGACCGGTCCCTGGTTCGGGCAGCCTACAGCCGTACGCTTAACCGTCCGGAATTCCGCGAATTAGCCCCGTTCCTTTTCTACCAGTTTGAATTGGATGCCAACATTAACGGAACACCTGATTTGAAGACCGCTTTTGTGGATAATGTTGACGTTCGTTGGGAGATGTATCCGAACCCGGGCGAGTTGTTTAGTATTGGTGGTTTCTTCAAGAAGTTCACCGATCCAATCGAATTGTATAACCAGATCGTAGGCGAAAGTCCCCAATTCTTCTATGCCAACTCACCCTCGGCCACTTCTTACGGTGCGGAGATTGAATTCCGGAAGTCACTGGCCAGCCTGGGCGTCTCCAAGTTCTTGCGCAATACGTCTGTTAACGTCAATGCGGCATTCATTAAGAGTGAAGTGGATGTTGGGGCGCAAGCCACCAACCAGGCCCGCTTCCGGCCGCTGACCGGGCAATCGCCTTACATTATCAATGCCGGTTTGTACTATCAGGATGAGAACGGATTTTCCGCCAACATCGCGTACAACGTATTTGGTCGCAGAATCTTTGTGGTGGGTGATGTGTTGTACCCCACGTGGTTCGAAATGCCACGCAACATTCTCGATCTGCAGATTGCTAAGGAATTTAAGCAGCGCTATGAAGTGAAGCTGAATGTTCAAAACCTGTTGAATGCCACGTATGCGTTCCGGCAGGATAACGCGAACGACAACGAAATTCAGGCGGGTGACCCCATTATGCGGGCCTATCAAATTGGCGCACAATACTCGATCACGTTTGGAGTGAAGTTCAACAAATAGATTAAGGCTGGCTACATCATCGAGAGCCCGGGGGAACCGGGCTTTTTATTTGTTAACAAATGATGAAACTGGTAACACTCCCGTAATGAATTGTTAAACGGGTCGTAACGGCTGCCGCAGAAGTGTGGGGTAATTTTGGGACTCCAATTCAAAACTAAACGTAGCATGAAAAAGACATTGAAATTGATGGCCATCTTTATGGCAGTGGCGGGCGTTTTGGCGCTTCAAAGCTGCAATGACGATGATGGCCCGGGGTCTGGCCCGGTGGTTTCGTTAAACAAGACAACGGACCAGAATATCCCGGGATCTACCATTAGCGTGACAGCCGAAATAAATGCACCAAATGGAGGACGGGACTTGACCGTTTACGTGGCCGGTGTGGAAGAAGACGTGTTGGACATGGGAGGATCAGTTGATTTCAGTGTCGACTATTCATATCAAATTCCGGCAAATGCGATTGTTGGATCAAAAATCATTGTGTCTTTCCAGGCCACCGACAATAGCGATTATTCTTCAGCTGTTGCCAATCTGGTGATCACGGTGGGCGATCCGATCGTGGTGTTGCAGGGCAATTTGACCACGCAAACGCTGAACAAAGGAGTTCCCTACCTGATCAAAGGACAAACCTTTATTCCAAATGGGGTGACGGTAACAGTTCAGCCTGGTGCCATCATCAAAGGAGATAAGGCGACTAAGGGAACGTTGATTGTATCGCCCGGTGGCACATTGGTAGCCAACGGTACCGCTGCCGAACCTATCGTATTCACGTCAAGCCAGGCGATTGGCGAACGCGACCGTGGGGATTGGGGTGGAATTGTAATGCTTGGAAATGCTTTTGTGAATCAGTCGACTCTTCCGGCAATTGAGGGAATTACGCCTGCGCAGACGTACGGTAACAATACGTCACCGGCCACTAATGCAAACTCAAACTCTGGAACACTTCGTTATGTCCGGATTGAATATGCCGGTATTGAACTCTCACCCAATAATGAAACCAACAGTTTGACGATGGGCGGCATCGGAAGCGGTACCACCATCGAGTATGTTCAGGTTTCGTTTGGTGGCGATGATGGCTTCGAGTGGTTCGGGGGTACGGTCAACGCTAAGTACCTTGTTTCATTTTCTACGTGGGATGATGACTTTGATGTTGACTTTGGCTGGAGTGGCAATGTGCAGTATGGCTTGTCTGTCCGTAATCCGTTCTTTGCCGATCAATCCGGTTCGAATGGTTTTGAGATCGATAACCAAGGTAATGGCAATGCCACCTTTAACGGTGATGCTACACGAGGTTGTGACGCGGATAACAGTGGTGGAGCAAATACAACGGTAGGCTGTACCCGGGGTATCTTCTCTAACATTACCATTTTGGGGCCTCGTCCTACTACACCTACAGGGGGTTCAAATTTGTCGGGTAACAATCAAAATGCCGTACACTACCGCAGAAGAAACGCAGTTCAAATCCACAACTCCTTCTTGTCGGGCTTCCGTTTGGGAATCCGCATGGACGATGGCGGAACCTGGTCTAACCTGGCTGGAACCTTGACTACCGGTACAAATGGTGGTTTCAAAAACAATGTTTTGACAGTGCCCAATGGAGTTGAGCGCGGGGCAACCACTGCGACTGAAGCAGCCTTTGTTACAAGCACTTCGGTTACAGCCACAGGTAACACACCAGCATTTAATAGCGATGGTACAACCCTCCGTGACTACTGGACAAATAACGGTAATACGTTCACCCTCAGTAACACGGTTGCTAACCACACAACTCTTGGTATTGACGCGGCCTTGTTCTGGGACAACAAAGGTCGACCAGGAAATACAACCGGTGCTCCGTTGTATCCCTCAAATCCGAATTTTGCGCTCTTAGGGGGAGGCACGCTTTCAACCGGTGCCGTGTTTACGGGCTTGCCCGCGTTCTTCACTTCGGGTACCTTCCGTGGCGCATTCAGCACTACCGACTGGACTGATCAGTGGGCCGAATTCCAACCGGATTCGAAAACGTACTAGTTAGGTTGTTAGGTTTTTATCCTGAGACCTGCCGCAAGGCAGGTCTTTCTTTTTAATTTTGAATGATGAAGCGATTGTTGTTTGTTGTTTTCGCAGCCCTGGCCTTGCTTGGCTGCTCAGGAAAAAAGGATTTTACTCCGGCTGCTTACCTCACACCGCAGCAGCAGGATCAGAACATGTGGAAGATCATCCGCTACCTGGCCAAGCCTCCGGAGGGATTGCTGCCTATGGAAATCTTTTATCCCCAGTACGATTCATTCTATCGCGCAGCGCAAAGTTTGCACCGATTGGATGCCTACTACATCGATGGTGATGCCCATTATTTTCTCGTCAGCCGCAGGGCCCCCAGCATCAAAGACAAGCGGGTGGCCACGGGTGGCCGCATGAAATTTGACGAACAAGGCAACCTGACGGAGTACGAAGAAGTGTTTCGCACCTGGAAAATGGAGGACGAAGTACTCAAAGAAAAGAGTTTGTTCCTTTTCGACATTCTGGTGACGGGAGGCGATTTGACCCGCTACTACACCGCAAACAATTCCGAAGAGTACATCGAGTTCCCGGACGAGCGAACCTATTTTGATAAAGAGGACCGAAAATGGAAAGTCAAGGGTGACTAATTAACCTTCCGCTGCCGCTCTTTGTGTGAGTTGAGCACTTCCTTGATTCGTGTAGACGCCTGTGCCACGGAGTCCTGCGACTTTTTGTTGTTTTCGAGTCGTACTTTCAAAGCGGCATTCTCGAGTTTGTTGTTCTCCAGCGATCTCTCCAGCGCCAGGCGTTCCTGATCGTTGTTGTTCAGGCGTAGGGTGAGATCCTTGTTTTGCCCCACGAGTCGCTGCTGCTGTTTTTCCGTGGCATCCAGCGCACGCTGGGCTTCGTCAATTTGCACCTGGATTTTGTCGCGATAATACTTAACACCAAATCGATAAGCCACTTTTTCAAGCTCCTTCAACACGGCATTAACATCGCTTTCGTTCCACTCGGCATCTTTCAGGCCAATCCAGGCCGTGGCTTTTTGGTCGTTTCCCTCGGCTTTCACGTATAATATTCCTTTGGTGTACGAAGTGCCATTTAAAACCACTTCGGTTATGCTGGTATAGTCACCTCCGCTGCGATTCTTCCCCAATTCCTTCACAAATTTTCCCCAGGCTGAGGCAATGTCATCTTTTTTGCCCTCGAGTGTCACGCCAAAACCGCGTGCTTCTTCACCTTTGATCCGCATCGTTTGGGCAGTAGATGTAACGGTCTGCGCCTGACCCAGGCGGAGTCCGGAAAAAATTACAACGAGCAATCCAACTTTCAGGCTCATGGTCTTGTTACTTTAATGCGTCAAAACTACGACTTAATGGCAAAACGAGTGCTTATTACCGGTGGCAGTGGCTTGGTCGGCTCACGGCTCACCGAACTACTTCAGCAAAAAGGCTACCAGATTTGCCACCTGGGCCGCACCGCACGCGAGTTGCCTGTAAAAACCTACTCGTGGGACCTTGTGCGCAACACCTTTGACCCGGATGCCTTTACGCATACTGACTTTATCGTTCACCTGGCGGGAGCCGGAGTAGCTGACCAACGATGGACGCCCTCGCGGAAAAAGGAAATCCTGGATAGCCGGGTACTCTCCACCCGCTTGCTGGCGCGAGCCCTTAAGGAAGTGCCAAACCAGGTGCAGGCCGTAGCCAGTGCATCTGCGGTGGGCTACTATGGTTTCGCACCGGGCGCTGAGTGGTTCACCGAAGAGAGCGGCCCCGGAACCGATTTTTTAGCCAATGTGACCCGCGCCTGGGAAGACGAAGTGCAAAAAATAGCCCAACCCGTGTCCCGGTTGCGTATTGGAATCGTATTAAGCAAGTACGGAGGTGCACTACCACAATTGATGCGCCCGGTGAAGTGGGGTGTTGGTGCACCGCTGGCATCCGGCCAGCAGTATATGAGTTGGATTCATATCGATGATCTCTGCGCCATGTTCATTCATGCCTTGGAGCACCGGCTAACAGGAGCCTACAATGCTGTGGGTCCTAACCCGGTAACCAATCGGGAAATGACCCACGCCATTGCCCGAGAGTTGAAACGGCCGCTTTGGTTGCCCGCGGTGCCAGCCTTTGTACTTAAAGCCATGCTGGGTGAGATGGCTAACATGGTTGTTTTCGGCAACCGGGTTTCAAATGAAAAGATCGTCAAAACGGGCTTTACCTATCAGTTTGCCACGCTGGAGAGTGCCCTTCACCCGTTGCTTGCCGGCAAATGATTTTAGATTTACTACTTTCGAAGTTTGTTGGTCAGATCAATCGCAATGTATGAACAATAGCAAGGGAAAGAATTTACAGGAAGCGCTGGAAGAGGAGCACCGCATCCGCAACGCGTTTAAGGATAAGGATTGGGCCGAAATCAAGAGCGCAGACTCATGGGTGATTTTTAAAGTCATGAGCGAGTTTGTGGAGGGCTTTGAGAAACTCGCGAAGATTGGCCCCTGTGTGACCATATTTGGTTCGGCCCGCACAAAACCCGATCACCCCTACTACATCCAGGCCGAGGAGATTGCGTATCAGTTGGTACAACATGGTTACGGTGTGATCACCGGAGGCGGACCAGGCATTATGGAGGCTGGCAACAAAGGGGCGAACCGGGCGGGCGGAAAATCCGTTGGCCTTAACATCTTTCTGCCCTTTGAACAAAAAGGCAACATCTACATCGATCCCGACAAACTGATCACGTTCGACTACTTTTTTGTTCGCAAGGTGATGTTTGTCAAATACTCCCAGGGTTTTATTGTGATGCCCGGTGGGTTTGGCACGTTGGATGAATTAAGTGAGGCCCTTACCCTGATTCAGACGAAAAAGATCGGACGCTTTCCCATTGTGCTGGTGGGTAAGGAATTCTGGGCCGATATGGTGGAGTGGATTAAGAAAGTACTCGTGAACGAAAAAATGATCAGTCCGGAAGATCTTGACTTATTTACCATTGTCGACAAGCCTGAGGATGCCGTCAAGGTCATTGACGACTTCTATTCGAAGTACCTGTTGTCGCCTAACTTTTAGGGTATTTTGCGTCCGATACATTTTTCAACTTATAATACCGCACATGGAACACCATTACTATAATCCGGAGGATTTGAAAAAATTCGGCTCCATTGCCGAGTGGGAGGGTAACCTGGCAAAGAAGTTCTTTGATTGGTATGGCGATGTGTTCAAAGAAGGTGATTTGACCGCGCGGGAAAAATCATTGATTGCCTTGGCGGTAGCGCATACCGTGCAATGCCCATACTGTATTGACGCGTACACGCAGGATTCGCTGGAAAAAGGAGCTACTGAAAAGGCCATGATGGAGGCCATTCACGTGGCAGCCGCCATCCGCGGAGGGGCATCGCTGGTGCACGGAGTCATGATGATGAACAAAGCGAAAAAGCTTTCGATGTAGGATCACACGTGTGTCTTCCATGATCAAAAGCCTTCACGCCCGCCATCACCAACTGGCTGATCAGCAGCGCCAGCGCGAGATTCTCGAAAATGGAATCTTTCGCGAAGGCCGATTGCCGAAATTCGAAAGAAAGATCGCAGAGGCCGGACATCCAGCGCTCATGCCCGGTGAACTGGAAATCGTTCAGGTGAATGTTGGCTACATGTGCAACCAGGTGTGCAAGCATTGCCATGTCGATGCCGGGCCTGATCGGCAGGAGATCATGAGCCGGGAAACGATGGAGCTTTGCCTGAATGCCCTGGCGAAGAACAAAATCCGGACGCTCGACATCACCGGGGGTGCACCGGAAATGAATCCGCACTTCCGCTGGTTTGTGGAAGAGGCTCATCGAATCGGTGTGTCGGAAATCATTGTCCGCTCCAACCTCACCATTATTGTGGCCAATCCGCGCTATCACGATTTACCGGCCTTTTTCAAAAAGCATGGTGTTAGGGTGTGCTCATCCCTTCCGTTTTATAATGCAGGAAAAACGGACCGCCAACGCGGTGAGGGCGTTTTTGCCGATTCGATCCGGGCACTCAATATGTTAAATGACGTGGGCTATGGACGGCCGGGCAGTGGGCTCGTACTCGACCTGGTGTACAACCCCGTGGGCGCTTTTCTGCCGGGCGATCAGAGGCAACTGGAGCGAGATTTCAAACTCGAATTGAAATCACATTTTGATATCGACTTTAACAACCTGTTCACCATCACCAATATTCCAATCAGTCGTTTTTTGGATTTTCTGCTGGAATCCGGCAACTATGACGACTACATGGAAAAACTGGTGAACGCGTTTAATCCCGCGGCTGTGCCGGGTGTCATGTGCCGCAACACCATCTCCATCGACTGGCTGGGAAACCTGTACGATTGCGACTTTAATCAGATGCTCGGCCTTGGTATCGATGGCCGCGTGAAGGGCCACGTGCGCGATTTTGATTCTGTCGAATTGAAGTCGCGCAAGATTACGGTGAGTCAGCACTGCTTTGCCTGCACGGCCGGGGCAGGTTCCAGCTGTCAGGGTGCAACTGCGTGAGCTTTTTATTCGTGTAAGCCGTAGACTAATTCCATTACCTTTCGGGTATGACATTACAACATATACATGAGGCTACTGAGTTCGTTCGCAAGCGGGGCATCACCGAGCCGCAGGTGGGGGTCATCCTCGGTACTGGCTTGGGTAACTTGTTTGTGAAAGAAATCCAGAATCCGATCACGATTAATTATAATTCGATTCCCCATTTCCCCATCTCAACGGTGGAGTTCCACAAAGGGCAGTTGATTTACGGAGACGTGCGGGGCAAAAAGGTGTTGGCCATGCAGGGCCGATTTCATTTTTATGAAGGGTACTCGCTTCAGCAAATTACCCTGCCGGTGCGCGTGATGAATCTCCTGGGAGTGGAGCGCCTGTTGATTTCCAACGCTGCCGGAAACATGAATCACAATTGGCGCAAAGGGGAACTCATGGTCATTGACGACCATATCAATTTATTGCCAGATAATCCCTTGCGCGGCCCCAATCATGAGTTATTCGGTCCGCGTTTCCCCGACATGAGCCAGCCGTATGCAAAGGAGTTAAACACCCTGTTGAAAAGTATTGCGGCCGAGCGCGGGATCAAACTCAACGAAGGCGTATATGTGGCGGTGATGGGACCTAATCTGGAAACCCGGGCCGAGTATCGATTCCTTCAGCGCATTGGCGCAGATGCCGTAGGCATGAGCACCGTGCCGGAGGTCATCGTGGCCAATCATATGGGCATGCCCTGTTGTGCTGTTTCCGTATTGACGGACGATTGCGACCCGGACAATCTTAAACCGGTAAACATTGACGAAATCATTGCCATTGCCGGCCGTTCGGAGAAAGACCTTACCGCACTTTACGTGGAGTTGATCGCTCGATTGTAGCGCAAAAAAAACCAATGGCCGCCCGCAGGCAGCCATCGGTGCGAGGTAAGCCGATTAACGTTGATCAGCCCTGATTGTCGCGTTTTGCCCGTTTTTCGGCACGCTTTTCTTTCAGGGTTTTCTGGGGCTTTTTCTTCTCCTCTTTTTTCTGATCTCTGCCTTTTGACATAACAATTTGCGGTTAATGCTTTCGAAAGTTAATGGTCGGCAGGCAAATCGTCAAACCGGCATGCAACCCACGCAGCCGGATTTGCGTCTAACCGGAAAAACCTTCCCATGAAACAGTGTGTACTGATTCTCCTGTTGATGCCAACCCTCGTTTTGGCTCAAAATGACAAGGGCCGCGACTACCACTTGGATAAGGAATTCAATGTAAATCTCGGAGGCCAGGTTCGCCTGCGTTGCTCCGATGCCGATGTGGTGGTGGTGGGCTCCAGCCGGAGCACCGCGCACGTCAAAATTGACCGCACGGTCACTACCCGGGGTTGGGTTTGGGGTGACGAGACTTTCTCAGTCGACATTTCCAATGAAGACGGTAACCTGGATATCCGTGAGCGTGCTAACGGCACCGTTTCTATGGCTTTCGGCTCCTATCACGAGCGTTACACCATATTGTTGGAACTGCCCTTGGGGATGTCGCTAAGCGTGGATGGTGATGATGGGGATTATCAGATTTCATCACTACACGGTGCCATTCGACTCGATTTGGATGATGCCGATGTGGTGCTGGAGAAATGTCAGGGTAATTCGTTCTCGTTCCGGTTGGATGACGGAGACGTGCAGATGGACGAAGGCCGTGGCTCACTTACGGTGGATGGCGATGATGCCGACATCCGCATTCGCAACGCGCGCTTTGCTTCGATGGATGTCAACATCAATGACGGAGACTTCGTAGTGGAGACTTCTTTGGCTGATGCCGGCCGCTACAATATTGATCTGCAGGATGGATTGGTTTCGCTTACCGTTACATCGGGAGGTGGCCGTTTTGATATTCGCCATGACGATGCCCGGGTGGTAACCGAGGGCGCTTTCAGTGTAATTAACCGAACCGAAACACGCACCGAAGTGTCTACGACTAACGGCTCGGCCGAAGTGCGTATTCAGGCCGATGATGCGCGTGTAAAACTGGTTCGGATTTAAACGTCACAAATCAGAATCGACTCGCGCAGCGACTTCATGTTGTCCCCGCGCGAAGGAATGAACTCCTGGGCCACAAAGCCTTTGAATCCGGTTGCCACAATGGCCCGCATAATCGCAGGGTAATGCAACTCCTGCGTTTCGTCAATCTCGTGACGGCCGGGAACTCCGCCCGTATGGAAGTGCGAGATGTAACGAATGTTTTTTGTGATGGTGGCGATGACATCACCTTCCATGATCTGCATGTGGTAGATGTCGTACAGCAACTTGAAGTTTTCGGAGCCGAGTTTCTCGCACAACTGAACACCCCATGCCGTATGATCGCACTGGTAATCCTTGTGATCAACCTTGCTGTTCAACAACTCCATGCTGACCGTCATGTTGTAGCGTGCAGCCACCTTGAGCACCGGTTCTAAACCCCGCGCGCAGTTTTCCAGGCCCTGGGCAGACGATAAACCCCTGGCATTTCCACTGAAGCAAATGACGTTGGTCAGGCCGGCATCGGCAGCTTTGGGTAAGTTGGCCGAGTAATCGTTCAGCAACTGGGCGTGGTCGGCCGGGTTGTTGAATCCACGTCCAAGCCCCCAATCGTTGGCATAGGCCATGGCACAGGTCAAACCATATTTGGCAGCCGTGCTCCATTGGCTGGCATTGAGCAAATCGATGGAGGTAATGCCCATCCCTTTGGCTTCCTCGCACAGTTTTTCCAACGGCATATCACTGTAGCACCATTGGCAAACACTGTGGCGGATGTTTCCTTTTAAAGATGCAGGGCCGTGGTGTGGATCGCGGGCGAGTGTGGGAAGGGCCATGGCTCCGGCCACACCGGTAGCCATTGTTTTCAACGCTTGCTTTCGGTTCATAAGTCTAAGTTAACAATTCCGAACGGAGGTATCTTCACTTCATTTCATCCCGGTACACCTTACCATCCTTCATTACCCACTTCACTTTTCTCAGTTGGCTGATGTTTTGCGTGGGGTCACCCTCTACCACCACCAGGTCCGCCAGAAATCCCTCGCGAACAAAACCAATTTCATTTTCGAGGTGCAGCATGCGGGCGTTCACCGAAGTGGCGGCTTTCAGAGCCTCGATCGGCTTCATGCCGTACTCCACCATCAGTTCCAACTCGTACACATTTTCTCCGTGCGGATACACCCCTACATCGCCACCCAATCCAATTTTTACTCCGGCTTCGTAAGCAATTTTGAAACTCTTTTTTTTCTGCGTTACCAGGCGGGGCTCTGGCGTTTTGCCTTTGTCCCACCCGCGGTAACGCTGAATGGATTCCACGGCACCCAGGGTCGGCATGAAGGTTACCCCTTTCTCTTTCATCAGTTGAGCTACTTCTTCATCCAGATAGTCGCCATGTTCTATGGTTTCGGCACCTGCCGTTATGGCCCGGATCATGGCTTCTTTGGATTTGGCATGGCAGACCAACACGCGACCACTGCTGCGCGTCACTTCGTTCACCAGCTTGAGCTCATCGAGGGTAAACGAGGGACGATCTTCGCCATAAATCCCCCACCGGTAGTCGGCATACACCTTTACGAAATCTGCGCCATTGCCGATTTGATCGCGCACGACTTTGATCAAACTATTGCCATCGGCCGGTTCGGCCCCCAGCATGATGGTCTGATCGTTGTCATATCCTTTTGGTCCGTACGATCCGGTTGATACGATGGCGCGGCCGGCTACCCACATGCGTGGTCCGGGAATGATACCTTCGTTGATCGCACGCTTGAGCGCGACATCGGCATAGCCGGCCCCTTCGGTGCCCAGATCACGCACGGTGGTGAAGCCGGCCATCAACGTGTTTTTGGCGTGCACGGTGGCCCGGGCGGTGCGGTAGGCATCCGATTCCTTCAGCACCTGGGTGTCCCAGTCGGTAATGTTGTAAGGATACAGAAACAGATGCGAGTGTCCTTCGATTAGCCCCGGTGTGAGGGTAGCATTGGTAAACGTAAGTGTGACGGCCTCTTTCGGAACTTTAATGTTCTCGCGCGGACCGGCTGCCATGATTTTGTTCCCTTGCACAAGCACCGCCCAGCGCGTGTGCATCGTTTCACCGTCAAAAACGCGATCGGGCAGGAGCAGATAAGAAGTCTGCGCGAGGCTGACATGTAGGCCCGCGCAAAAAAACAAAAGGGCTATCCGGGTTTTCATGAAAGAAATGTACCGGATAGCCCCGTGATTGCCAAGGCTTTTTACAGTGCCTTCAGCGCGGCATCATAATTCGGCTCCTGACCTACCTGGGGAACCAGTTCGGTGTGCTTTACTTTCCCCTGCCCATCGACTACCACAATGGCGCGGGCACACAGCCCTTTGAAGCCGCCATCGATGAATTCAACGCCATAGTTCCGGGAAAAACCTTCGCCTCGAAAGTCGGTGGCCGTTGTCACTTTATCGATGCCTTCGGCTCCGCAGAAGCGCTTCAGGGCAAACGGAAGATCTTTGGAAACGCAGACTACGGCCGTGTTTGCCAAACCCGCTGCCCGCTTGTTGAACTCGCGCACGGAGGTGGCGCACACATTGGTGTCCACACTGGGAAAGATATTCAGGACGACATTTTTGCCCGAAAAGTCTTTCAGGGAAATTTCCTTCATGTCGCTGGTGACGAGCTTGAAGTCGGGAGCTGAGGAGCCTACAGCCGGAAGTTCTCCGTTGGTGTTGACCGGGTTAGGGCCGAGCATTGTTTTTGCCATGATATTTCTCGTTTTGATTTAAGAACAATAGTTATCCGGAATAGTTTTTACCGGATACGATCGGAGTCGCGTACCACACGCTCATCTCTGCGAATGAAACGAATGGCCAACCAGTTGAAGGCCACTGCGCCAAAAATCACCCACAAGCTAATGCCATTTTTTCCGCCAAACTGATTCACCAGTTGATTGAAGAATACCACCATGCAAATCATGATGCCCGCCAACAACAGCGAGTTGAGCGTACCGAGTTTGATCTGTGTCATACGGTTATCAAAACGTCTGATCTCCAGGATGGCCACCGTTGCGGCAGCGGCCATTAGCATAGCGGTGATGGCGTACGGAAAATACGTAGTCGTGCGTGTGCCGTCCTGAATCACCGTATAGTGTAACGGGTAAAGTTGCCGCGAAACCCCGGTCGGGTCTTCACTCACCCAGATGGGGAGGAAAAAACTGACCAGCAGGCAGGCCACACAAAGCACCAGAAAAACGGTCTGTACACGTTGCCACATAATGGGTTACTTTTGCTGCAAAACTAACGAAACAACACCGTTTGTGCCCATGAGTTCTGCCTTGGTTCTCGACATTTTGCGAACGCCCATCGGCCGTTATGGGGGTTCGCTGGCCTCCGTTCGGCCAGATGACCTGCTGGCGCACGCGCTGCGCGAACTGATCAAACGCAATCCGGAAATTGCTCCGGAGTGGATTGAAGACGTGGTGGCCGGGGCGGCCAATCAAAGCGGTGAAGATAATCGCAATGTGGCGCGCATGGCCTTGCTCCTGGCGGGGTTACCCACGTCCATCGGGGGGGTCACCGTCAACCGATTGTGTGCGTCAGGGCTACAGGCGATAATGGATGCTTCGCACGGCATTATGACCGGTGGGGGTGATGTGTACCTGGCCGGTGGCGTAGAGAGCATGAGCCGGGCACCGTTTGTGATGGCGAAGGCGGAAGAACCCTTTGCTCGGAAAACGGAAATGTATGACACCACACTGGGATGGCGCTTTACTAATCCCGCGCTGGCGAAAATGTATCATCCTTTTTCAATGGGGGAAACAGCCGAGAATGTGGCCGACAAATGGAAAATCACGCGTGAAAACCAGGATGCTTTTGCCCTGCAATCGCAGCAGCGGTATGCCCAAGCCCATGCCGCCAACCGGTTTGCCGGTGAACTCATTTCTGTACCGGTGAAAAAGGGCAAAGACGTGGTGGCTTTTGAGAAAGATGAATACCCCCGTGAAACATCTTTGGAAAAACTGGCCGCGCTCAAGCCGGCATTCCGCGAAGGTGGCAGCGTAACGGCTGGCAATTCCTCTGGCCTTAATGATGGTGCGGCTGCCGCCCTGTTGGTGAGCGAGAGCATGGCGGGTAAATTGAAGAAACAGCCCATGGCACGCGTGTTGAGCATGGCGGTGGCCGGTGTTGATCCGGCCTATATGGGTGTGGGTCCGGTGCCGGCCGTGAAGAAGGCGCTTGCCCGCGCGAACCTTCGCGTAGCGGATATTGGGCTCGTGGAATTAAATGAGGCGTTCGCTTCGCAGGCTCTTGCCTGTATTCGTGATCTGGAGTTAGATCCTGAAAAAGTAAATGTCAACGGAGGGGCTATTGCGCTCGGCCACCCGCTCGGTTGCAGCGGGGTGAGAATTTCAGCCACCCTGTTGCACGAAATGCAGAAACAAAACGTGCGCTATGGCGTGGCTACGATGTGTATCGGGGTAGGGCAGGGAGCGGCAGTGGTTTATGAGAATATGAGAATATGAGAATATGAGAATTTGAGAATTTGAGAATTTGAGAAGTTGGGGAATTGAGATTTCGATAAATTGAGGTAATGAGAAGTAAGTCGTATGGCAGCTACTCAGAAATTTGAGGAGTTAATCGTTTGGCAACGGGCACATCAATTCGTTTTGTTGGTTTATCGTATTACGGCTGGGTTCCCAAAAGATGAACTTTATGGATTAACTTCTCAGTTCAGACGTGCAGCCGTTTCCATAGCGGCAAACATTGCCGAAGGCTATGTGAAACGGACAAAGCCAGAAAAGATCCGATTTTTGAACATATCGCAGGGATCGGTAGAGGAATGCCGATATTACATCATTCTTTCCAGGGATCTCAAGTTTACGACAGATGACGCCTTGGGTTCCCTTCTGGAGGAGGTGAGTAAATTGCTTAACTCCTACACACGGGCCATTAAGACATCCAACATCTGATTTGCGATTCACCAGACCCCTCAGCTTCTCAAATTCTCAAATTCCCAACTTCTCAAATGCGCTTCTTCTTCGAAATCAGTTACAACGGCACGCGGTACCACGGTTGGCAAAACCAGCGCAACGCAGTGGGTGTGCAACAACTGGTAGAGGAGGGGTTGAGCAAGATATTCCGCGAAAAGGTAGCCATTACCGGCAGTGGTCGTACCGACACAGGCGTGCATTGCGCCCAGCAATTTTTTCATGTTGACCTGGAAAAGGAATTTCAGCCCGAAAAATTGATTCAGCAACTTAACTCCTTTCTGCCGGCTGATATCGCCATTGGCGGAGTACGGCAGGTAAAACCCGATGCCCACGCGCGGTACGATGCCCGCGAACGCACCTACGAGTACCATCTGACCACACGCAAAAATCCGTTGCTGGTGGGCCGGGCTTTCTACTGTTTTAAACCCCTCGATTTTCAAATCATGAATCAGGGCGCTGAGTTGCTGTTGGGCGAACACGACTTTGAAAGCTTTAGCAAGGTAAAAACGGATGTAAATCACTTTATTTGCGACCTGAAGTCAGCACGCTGGAATCAAAAAGGCGATCTTTGGGTTTTTACCATAACCGCAAACCGATTTTTACGCGGCATGGTGAGAGCTGTCGTGGGAACATTGCTGGACGTGGGATCGGGAAAAATAACGGTGAATCAATTCAAGCAAATTATTGACGGGCGCGATCGCAAACTTGCCGGTATGAATGTTCCGGCCGAAGGCCTTTACCTCGTAAGCGTCAAATACCCAAAAGAGATATTCCTGAAGTAGGTGGAGAAAGAGAAAGTCAGTAGCGGTAATATTATCGACTGGTCGGTGCTCAGGCGCCTGATGCAGTTCGTAAAGCCCTATAAGGGTCGGTTCTACCTGCTGATTGGGCTTACCCTGGTCATCGGATTTCTCACACCCGTGCGTCCGTACCTGGTGCAGTACACCCTCGACCATCATGTGGCAGTGGGTGATTACTCCGGTATGGTCACCATTATCATCTGGCTTTTTGTTTTGTTAGTGGCACAAGCGGCAGCACAGTATGTGCACACCTATATATCCGGTCGCATCGGGCAGTACGTCATTCGCGACATACGCATCAAGCTCTATGAGCACATCATTAATCTCAAGCTGAAATTTTTCGACAAGACACCGATTGGCCGACTGGTAACGCGCACCGTCTCGGATGTAGAAACGCTGGCCGATGTCTTCAGCGAAGGATTGGCGGCTATGGCAGGAGATTTACTGCAGATTGTGGTGATTCTCGCCTTTATGTTCTATACCGATTGGCGATTGTCGCTGGTAAGCCTTTCCACTATTCCCTTCATGCTGCTGGCCACCTACATCTTCAAGGAAAAGATCAAGGTGGCGTTTAATGACGTACGAAACGCAGTCTCGAACCTGAACGCATTTGTGCAGGAACACATCACGGGCATGAGCGTGGTTCAGCTCTTCGGGTCGGAGAAACGGGAGTACACCCGCTTTCAGGAAATCAATAAGGAACACCGCGATGCCCATCTTCGGTCGGTTCTGTACTATTCAGTGTATTTCCCCGTGGCCGAGATTATTGCCGCCATGGGTATCGGTTTGCTGATGTGGTACGGAGCGCGCGGGGTCATCAATGCGGAGGAGACGGGTATTACGATCGGTTCGCTTACCGCCTTTATCATGTACATCCAGATGTTCTTCCGCCCCATTCGTATGATTGCAGACCGCTACAACACGTTGCAGATGGGTATTGTCAGCACCTCGCGCATCATCAACCTGCTTGACGATGAAGAGTATGCGGTCAAGAGTGGTACCCATGCACCGGCTTCAATTCAGGGCGAAGTGAAATTTGAGCATGTCTGGTTTGCCTACAATGAAGGGAATGATGTGCTGCGCGATGTGAACCTAGACATACGTCCGGGCGAAAAAATTGCGTTGGTGGGAGCCACGGGGGCCGGCAAGTCGTCTATCATTAACTTGTTAAACCGGTTTTACGACATCAACCGCGGCAGCATTCGGGTCGATGGCGTTGATGTGCGCGACTATGCGTTGGCCAGTTTACGCAGGCACATTGGTGTGGTGCTGCAAGACGTGTTTTTGTTTTCGGACTCCATTCGCCACAACATTACGTTAGGCAGCCCTGATGTTTCCGATGAGATGATCTGGCACGCTGCTGACCTGGTGGGCGCGCGCAAGTTTATTGAGCGTTTGCCGGGCGGGCTCGATTACAACGTGATGGAACGCGGAGCCACATTGTCTGTGGGGCAGCGGCAATTGATTTCATTCATTCGCGCGATGGTTTACGATCCGAAGATTCTGGTGTTGGATGAAGCCACCTCATCGGTTGATAGCGAAACGGAATCGATGATTCAGGAGGCCATTGACAAAATGATGAGCCACCGTACATCCATTGTGATTGCCCATCGCCTGTCGACCATCCAGAAGGCGGACAAGATTATTGTGATGGAAAAAGGCGAGATTCGCGAACGTGGTCGCCATGAGGAGTTATTGGAGGCCAACGGCCCCTATGCGCAGTTACACCGCATGCAGTTCAAAGAGCTGGCGTGACGTTCGCCAGCTGATTTCGGCAGGCTATCCCTTGCGACCTCTAAAAAAGCCTATATTTGCTCTAATGCGCATTTCGAAACTGGCCGTTTTCAGTGTCATTTTCATCCTCGTGGCACCTGATTTGGTGGCTCAAACCAAGAGCCCGGTCAGTACCGGCTATCGTGTTCCGAAGATGACGCGCAACAAAGCCCGGGTTGTTTGCCCGATTTTCCACGACAGTCAATATCCGTATCAGGGTATTGGATTCAAGTTGGGCGACCCCTTTGCCGTAACCTATAAGTTCTATGCTAACCCTAAGTGGGCGTTTGCGCTGGATGGTGGCAAAGCTGCCAGCGGGCTGTACAACAAGTATTATCGTGAGATTTTTCCCGAATACATCGACCAGAATTTTACTTTGGTTGGCGATGAAACCATCGACTACCTGACGCATAAAGCAACCCAGGACTGGCTGCTGGAAGCGAAGTTCTTGCGTCAGTGGGATGCCGAAGCGATTTCCAAAGGCCTTCAAGTTTATGTTGGCGCGGGTTGGCAATGGCGGAGCACCACATTGAAATACGATTACCTCTACACCCAAGACCCCAATAATCCTTTTTCCGAAACACGTTCGGGGACACTCATCGAAAAACGTTTTACCTACGGCCCGGTGGGCGTGTTGGGTTTTGAATATTCCTATTTTTCGATTCCAGCCTCCGCCTTTATTGAAATTGCCTGGTTCACCGATGTACTCGTTGACCCGGGGTACAGTCGCTTCCAGGGGGGGATCGGGCTTCGCTACGTGTTTTGATTATTCCGAGGATTCTTCCTGCGGCTCACCCTTCATCTGCCGCTCATACAAATCGGTATACAGGCCGTTAGCGGCCAGCAGCGATTCGTGATTGCCGGCTTCCGCCACGCGCCCATCCTCGAGCACCAGAATCTTATCCGCCATGCGGGCGGCTGACACCCGGTGGGTGATGATAATCGTTGTGCGACCCTTCATGATGGTGCGCAGACTGGACAAGATCGCATTTTCTGTTTTGGTATCTACGGCTGAAAGGGCATCGTCCAGAACCAAAATACGCGGCTCGCGCACCATCGCCCGTGCAATGGACACCCGCTGTTTTTGCCCGCCCGAAAGCGTGATGCCGCGTTCGCCCACGCGCGTTCCGAATCCCTGCGGAAATCCCATGATGTTCTGGTAAACATCTGCATCCTTGGCGGCTTGTATGATTTTTTCTTCCACCGGCTGGTCAAGGCCGAAGGCAATGTTGTTGTAAAGGGTATCGCTAAACAGAAACACATCCTGTGGCACATATCCCATTTGATTGCGCAGTGCCACCAGATCGTAGTCTTTCACCGATCGCCCGTCAATGCGAACTTCGCCTGTGGTGACATCGTATAACCGGGCCACCAGACTGCCAATGGTTGATTTTCCGGATCCCGTGGCCCCCACAATGGCCAGCGACTCGCCTGGCTCGAGCGCAAAACTCACATCGCGAACGGCCTGTATGCCGGTGTCGGGATAGGTGAATGACACATGATCAAACTCGATTTTGCCCTGAATCGGGTGAATTTCATTTTTTTCGGATACGAGATCGGATCGGGTCATCAAAAACTCATTGATCCTTTTTTGCGATACCTCGGCACGTTTCACCAGGCTGCTTGTCCAACCCAGCGAGGTTACCGGCCAGGTAAGCAGGTTCACGTAGATGACAAATTCGGCAATGTTTCCAAACGTGAGTGTGCCGTTGATGACTTCGCGGCTGCCGGCATAGATGGTGAGTATGGTGCTGATGCCGATAAGCCCCATGATGATGGGGAAGAACATCGCCTGCACACGCGTTAACTTCAGCGATTGTTTCTTATAGATGTCACTCTCCTGGGTGAATTTTTCCAGCGATTCATTTTCGCGCGTGAAAGACTTCAATACACGTATACCCGAGAAGGCTTCCTGTACAAAGGTGCTCAGCCGGCTTTGGCTTTTTTGAATTTCCTCAGCCCGTTGGTCAATAATGTTGTTGACATAAAAAATACTGATCGACAGAACAGGTAAGGGGATGAGGGCATACCACGTTAAGGTTGGGCTGATGGTAAACATCAGGGGAATGAGCATGACAAAAAGCGTTATCAACTGCAGCCCGTACATAATGGAAGGTCCCAGGTACATGCGCACACGCCCGACATCTTCGCTGATCCGGTTCATCAGGTCGCCCGTGTTATTACGCCTGTAGAAACTCATCGGCAACGTCTGGTAGTGTGCAAAGATTTCGTTTTTCAGGTCGTATTCGATCAGGCGGCTCATCACGATCAGGGTTTGCCGCACGAAATACAGAAACACCCCGCGCAGCAAGGCCATGAGCAAGATCAACAAGGCATATACGAGTATGCCGTTGGCAAATACATCAAAAAACTCCTTTTGCGAGGCGGTGCCCTGAAGCGATTGATAGGTCGTGGCATTGTCCACCACCAGATCGATTGAGTGCCGCACCATCTGTGCAGGATAGATCTGAAACAAGTTTGAAATGATGACGAACACGAGCCCCAGCACGAGATGCCACTTGTATTTTTTCAAGTATTTATTGAGGTAGGCCAGTTCCTTCATGAAATATAATTGGGGGCTGAATTAGTGGGGCGGAATATTCTTCTAAAAAATTAATGCAATCGATTTAACAAACTAAAAATGGCCTTTTTGGTAATTTTGTGCCCATCAAAGCCGGGTGCGGAAGCAGGCTGTAAAAGTAGAGAATACAACCTTAAAACAATCACCAAATGGAGATCAAAGAACTGGAACGTGTGCAAACGGGAGTTTTGGGAAAAGTGATGCAGATGGGTCACGAGCAGGTAGTATTTTGTTACGATGAGCATACCGGTCTGCGGGCCATGATTGCCATCCACAATACCACGCTGGGTCCGGCCCTGGGCGGAACCCGCATGTGGAACTACGCCACTGAGGAGGAAGCGCTGACCGATGTATTGCGCCTCTCGCGTGGCATGACGTTCAAAGCAGCTATCAGTGGTCTCAATCTGGGCGGTGGCAAAGCGGTAATCATGGGTGACGCGTCCAAACTGAAGACGGAAGCATTCATGCGCAGGTTTGGCAAGTTTGTGAACAGCCTGGGCGGCAAATACATTACGGCCGAAGATGTGAACATGAAAACCGCTGACATGGAGTTCATTTCCATGGAGACGAAGCATGTCACCGGCTTGCCCGAATCAATGGGTGGCGGGGGAGATCCATCACCCGTAACTGCATATGGCACGTACCTCGGCATGAAAGCCACCGCGAAAAAAGTTTTTGGTTCAGATTCCCTTGCCGGCAAGCGCGTGGGTGTGCAGGGTGTTGGGCAGGTGGGCATGCACCTGGTCGATCATTTGATTAAGGAGAACGCCAAGGTTTTCATTACCGATATCTCGGACGAGAAGGTAGATGCGGTTGCGGCCAAAACGGGAGCTATACCCGTGCCGATGGAAAAGATCTACAGCCTGGATATGGATATCTATGCGCCCTGCGCATTGGGTGCCACGCTGAACGATGAAACCATTCCGCAACTCAAGTGTGCTGTGGTGGCCGGAGCAGCGAATAATCAGTTAAAGGATGAAACCCGGCACGGCTACATGCTCATCGACCGCGGCATTACGTATGCACCGGACTTTCTCATTAATGCCGGAGGGTTGATCAACGTTTACAACGAATACGTGGGCAACTACAACCGGCAGCGGGCCTACGAGCAAGCCGAAAAAATCTACACGACCTGCCTGAACATTCTTAATCTGGCCAGTCGTGAGAAAATCAGTAGTCAGGAGGCCGCTATTCGCACGGCCGAAAACCGGATAACCGAAGTGGGCCGCGTGCGCATACCACGCTGAGCCATTTGGGCATAAGGGCGGAAGGATTATCGGCTTCGTTTGCCGGAAAACTTCCGCCTTCCATTTCCACCGCCTCTAAAGGCCGACTTCCTTTTTAACTCGGGTTGATAGGCCGGGCCTTCGCCCAGACTTTCGGGTAGTGCAACTTTGGGTACTTCCCGTTCAATTAGTTTTTCAATGTACGAGAACTTGCGTTGGTCTTCTTCATTCACGAATGTGATGGCGGTGCCCGTTGTTTCTGCGCGGGCGGTGCGGCCAATGCGGTGTACGTAGTCTTCGGGATCGGGCGGCACGTCCCAGTTGATCACCAGACTGATGCCTTCAACATCAATGCCCCGCGAGAGCACATCCGTGCCAATGAGCAACTTGATTTGCTTGTTCTTGAATGCCCGCATGAGTTCTTCGCGCTCGGCTTGCTCCAAATCACTGTGAAATGCCCGCGCAGGGAAATTACTCTTTGCAAAAGCCCGGTCGAGTTGTTTCACGGTTTCCTTGCGCGAGGCAAAGAGAATGGCGCTATTCCAGGGGTAGGTCTTCAGCACGTGCTTGAGCAATTCCGGCTTTTGCCGGTCGTAAACCACATACGCCTGTTGCAGCACCCCTGCGGCAGGCTTGGCCAGCGCCAGGGTAATCTCTTCCGGTTCGTGGAGTATTCGTTGAGCCAGTTGCCGGATTTTTGGCGGCATGGTGGCGCTAAACAACAGGGTTTGCCGTTGCTTCGGCAGATAACCGATGATCTTGAGAATATCCTCAAAGAAGCCCATGTCAAGCATGCGATCGGCTTCATCTAAAATGAGATGCTGGAGCCGGCTCAGGTCCACACTGTCGCCCGCCAGCAGGGCAATCAAACGTCCGGGCGTGGCAATGATGATGTCGGCCCCATGTTCGAGTGCCCGTTTCTGCTGGTCCCACGTGGCGCCATCGCCACCGCCATACACGGGAATTGAACTCACGCCTGTGAAATAGCCGAAACCCTCGATTTGCTGATCGATCTGCTGGGCCAATTCGCGCGTGGGCACAATGATGAGGGTGTTCAGATGCCGGTGGTCGTTGCGAATCATCTTGTTGATTACCGGCAACACATAGGCGGCTGTTTTTCCGGTACCCGTCTGGGCGCAGCCGATCAGGTCGCGGTTAGCCATAATCACCGGAATGGCCTTTTCCTGAATGGGCGTTGGTTTGCTAAAGCCCATGGCATCCAGGCCTTCCTGGAGTTTGGGATCAAATTGGAAGTCGGTAAAAGTCAAAGTATCCGCGTTAGTGCGCGGCAAAGATAACAACCCTTTGTTAGCAGTCTATTTGACTCACCAGGCTCAGGCGGCCTTCTTCACCTGAGTGAGGCTCACCTGGCGGGCCGGGTTAAGCTTGATCACCCCAATGAAATCCAGCAAGCGGATGACCGGGTAGGTGGGGTCAAACTCGTGCCAACGCACGCCACCAAAGTTGGCGCGCGAGCCATGCTTGTGGTGGTTGTTGTGGTAGCTTTCGCCCATCATCAAAAAATCAACCGGTAAGAAATTGCGCGAAGTGTCGCCTACCTCAAAATTGCGATATCCATACTTGTGTGCGAACCAGTTGATGATCGCTCCGTGAATGGGGCTCATGAAAAACTGGATGGGTAACAGCAACCAAAGCCACCAGGCCGTAGCAAACTGCCAGTAAACCAAGGTGTACACCGCGCCCCAGAGGATGCGTGAGGGCCAGGAGCGCGCAAACCGGTCAAAGGCAACCCACTCGGGTGCGCCTTCGGTAAAGCGCTTGTCCGGCACAATGGTCTTGTTTGTAATGCCGGAGTAAATGGTTTTGGTCTTCCACATCATTTTGAAGATCGACTCATCATATTTGGGAGAATGCGGATCATCTTCCGTATCGGCAAAAGCGTGGTGCATGCGGTGCATGATGCCGTACCCATAGGCGCTCAGGTAGTTTGAACCCTGAAAAATCCAGGTGAGCACAAAAAACACCTTTTCGGTGAACTTGCTCATGGTGAATGCCTTATGGGCCGCATAGCGGTGCAGAAAAAACGTCTGGAAAAACAGCGACAGGTACCAGTGGGCAATAAAAAAGCTAAGGATAACAGCCATAGGTTTAATGTTTTGGGGTACAACAGGGCACACGTCACCCTGCACAAGCCCTAAGACAGGGCAATCCGCGTTTTGTGACAGAACTCAGTAAAAAATTCAGATTTATTTTTGCCAGGCTGTGGCAATGTCCTTTTTGAGCGTTTCGATCAACTGGCTGGCATTCCCCACCGTGCACGCCTCCCGAAAGCTCTTCATCAGCTCGCCCGCGTCCGGCAGTTCAAGGTGGATTTTTGAGGTTTCGTCCGCCAGTTTCTTCTTGGCCCGGCACACGAGTTGACGGCAATGTTCTTTTTTCTTTTCCACCGCATGCTGCAACTCATCGTACTCGTAGTCAAAGACTTCTTTGAGCAGATAGGCGGCACGCTCCAGCGGCTCCAGCTTGTGTTGAAGCACGGCAAACGCGGCTGAAAGCTTAACGTCTAAATCCAGGTGACCCAGGTTGGTTTCTTTGAACTTCTTCAGCAGGTCGCTCACGTGCAGGGTATCGAGGTAGGTCTCTTTCTTCTTGCGCAGGCTGTTGAGATGATTCAGGCAGGCATTGGTTACGGCAGCAATCAGGTACGCCTTTACATTCTCAACCTTCGAGAGGTCAATGCTCAGCCACTTGACAAACGTGTCTTGCACGATGTCCTCGGCATCCTCCTTGCACCGCACGAGGTTGTAGGCGATGGTTTGCAGCATCGGTTGATACAGAGCGATGGTTTGTGCGTGATTCATAGCCAAACGAATTCCAAAGGTACGGCTTTGGGAGAATTGTTATCCGGAATTTTTCAAGTTGAGGCTAACAGGTGTAAGTGTTCCGTTAGCTGGATGAGATGAAGTTGTTGAAGTACCCGGGACGGGAGTTGAACCCGTACAGCCTTTAAGGGCCACAGGATTTTAAGTCCTGCGTGTCTACCAATTCCACCACCCGGGCGGGCCTTTTTGTTGCTGGTTGATCATGGTCGGTTATTCCGTCCGCAGACTAAAACAAAAAAGTGTGGCTTCAACCACACTTTCGCTATCGAATAACCATTAACCAACAACGGTTAACGATTCCGAGCGGGAAACGAGACTCGAACTCGCGACCCTCACCTTGGCAAGGTGATGCTCTACCAACTGAGCTACTCCCGCTTGCTGATCAGGCCAAAAAACTCGATTTCAGAGCATTTAGCCAGAAAACCCTAAAAGGGAGTGCAAATTTAATGGGCCATTCACAATTTCCAAACGCCCTGGACCGGAGAACTCGAAAATGCCCGATCGGGCGGTTAAGTTGTGACGGCCTCGTGCTGAACCTCAATTCGGGTCACCATCGTCACCTTCGACTTTATCGAATTCGTAATCAGGCAGGCGGCTTCGGCTTTTTGCACAATGCGTTCGGCCCGATCACGGTCTTTCCCCTCTTTCAGGGTAACCATGGGTTTCAGTTCAATTTCTGAAATCATATACTTACCCTCAATCGACTCCAGTTTGCCGGTGGCCGCACACTGAAACGCCTTAAACTCAAGTTTAGAGTTTTCCGCAATGGCCAGGAAAGTTGTCATCAGGCAACTGCTCACTGCGCCCAAGAGCAAATGTTCGGGCGACCAAATACCCGCCATGCCTTTTGGGAACTCGGGCGGGGTGGCCACGTCAATCGTTTGGGGCAATACGGTGGAACTCAACACGCCTTGGCGGTCGGCTTCCCACGTTACGTTCACATCATAATAATGTTCCATACTTATAGGTGTTGTTCAATCACCCGCTGAAGTTGGGCCAGGGGCATAACCCCGGACTGCCGCCACTTCACTTCGCCATTCTTAAACAAGATCAGCGTGGGTACTCCCTGAATGTGGTACGCCTGGGCCGCCAGCGGATTACGGTCCACATCAATTTTTACAATTTTTGCTTTTTCACCCACAACTGTTTTCAGTTGCTCCAAAATGGGGGCGAGCATTTTGCAAGGGCCGCACCATTCGGCTGAAAAGTCAACCAGTACCGGTTGAGGTGAGCGAATGAGTTCGGAGAACGTGGGTTGTGCCATACGCTACGCTACATTTTGCCACGGACCTGCGTTGTGCACATTCACGAATCCGGCCTGCTTTAGAATTTGTTTGGCAGAAGAACTGCGCATACCTGATGCACAACAGGTGATGATCACCTGGTCTTTGCTTTTGAATCGCCCCAGATTAGAATTCAGTTGATCCAGCGGAATGTTTACCGCGCCTTTGGCATGACCTCCGGCAAACTCGCCCCGCGAGCGTACATCCACCACAGTCGCCCCGTTTTTGATTAATTCCGCGTAATCCACTTTGGGGCCAAGGCCCAGCATGTTTTTCAATAGTTCCATCATGAGTTTGAATTAGATTGGTTTTCTGTTTTCGTTGTTTTTTCAGACGACCTGATCATGCCCCCGGCTAACCAGCCCAGTACACCACCATACAGCGTGCTGTTGAACGGGCTGGAAGTAATGGGGCAGGTGCCGGAGTAACACCCGACATAATACCAATAGGCCCAACCGGCCGCCAGTCCGGTTGCCAATCCCATCCATTCCCATCGCGTTGGCCACGTCATCGTCTTTTTTTTATGCAAATCTAAAGCGAGGCACTCCCTGCGTCAGGAACAAATGTTACAGGCCAGTCAGAATTTCGATGGTATTGCGGCCTAGTTTTACCATTCCCCTGGTTTCCATGGTTCGCAGCAAACGGCTGACCGCCTCACGGTGCGTGTGCAATTCGTCAGCGATTTGTTGATGGGTGATATGGAGTACGCGCGTGCGTTGCGCTTTGGACCGCTCCTGCAGGTAGTGCAGTATCTGTTTGTCGAAGTTGTGAAACGCAATGAGATCAATCACTCGAAGCAGCTCGGCAAAGCGATTGGAATAGGTGGTGTGCATAAACTGGCGCCATTCGGCTGACTGAAACCAGTCCTCCAGTTGGTTGGCCGGTATAAACAGGATGCGGGCATCTTCTTCCACCACGGCATTGACCATACTCTTCTGGCCGGACTGGCAACAGGTGAGCGACATGGCACAGGTATCACCGGGGTATAAATGATAAAGGAAGACATCGCGGCCTTCTTCGTCTTCGCGCATAATGCGCAGACTGCCGGCTAACACCAGAGGCGTAAACACCACAGGGTCGCCCGAAGAAATAACTTTGGCCCCGGCTTGCACTTTCTTCAACACCCCAAACCGCTGAAGCCCGTCAATGAGTTTGGGGTCATGAAAAAGATCGGAGACTTCCATATACCGGTTGGTGTGATTTGCTAAATTTACGATGACAAGCTGATTCCTGATAGCCAAACTGAATTGATATGAAAAAAATTCTCCTTCTGCTGTCGTTTGGTTTCTTTTTTGCCTTAGCCGCCAAAGCACAAACCGTCTATTCTTCGGATCAAGGTGAAAAATACCACACGGCCGATTGCCGGATGTCGGGCGAAGCCAAAGGCATGACGCTGGCTTCGGCAAAAAAGGCAGGCAAAAAAGCCTGTGACATCTGCAAGCCCGATGAGCTGGGCAAAGCAAAACTGAACCGGTGTGAAGGCAAAACCAAAGATGGCACCCGCTGTAAGCGCATGACCGGAAATAAATCCAAGAAGTGCTTTCAGCACACGACCACGTAATGCAACGGGACAAGTTGCATCCAGACGGGCCGGAGATCAGCCGGCTCGTGGCCGGAGTCTGGCGGTGGCACACGGTTTCGCCCGAAACGGTGGACCGATTGGTTCGAACAGCCCTGGATCAGGGCATTTCAACCTTCGATCATGCGGATATTTATGGAGACCATGGC
>ERZ1066128.127-NODE-127-length-36570-cov-11.886978_pt1 | contig 36570 bp, 34 predicted proteins | sample MGYA00382775_ERZ1066128 | MGnify/ENA primary metagenome ERZ1066128 (study PRJEB33369, sample SAMEA5778358) | biofilm metagenome | biome: Industrial cooling water; feature: Water cooling tower basin; material: Biofilm | place: United Arab Emirates | collected...
AGACAAGATCCTGCCCGGGCATCGTTTTCTTTCCAGGTGCTGTCGGCTTCAATGGCAAGTCGCTGAGCCTCATTAAACGCTATGCCCCAGGGAGAGTGAAAGGCGTTGCACGCCACGGCCACCAGATTCTCAAATACGTCCGGCTGGATAATCGCCCATTCCAATGCCTGCTGGCCACCCAACGAACCACCCAGTACCGTATGGATCTTTTCCAGTCGCAGGTGTTGGCGCAACAGATCAAAGGCACGCACCACATCGCGGTTGGTGATGAGCGGGAAGTCATGAAAGTAGGCGCTTCCCGTTGCCGGATTTGCAGACAGCGGACCGGTGGAGCCATAACAGCCACCCAACATATTGGCGCATACGATACACCAGCGGTCAGGTGGGAAGGGGCTCCCCGCGGTGAAGAAGTCATTCCACCACGAGGTGACATCCGAGTTGCCGGTGAGCGCATGACAAATCCACACTACGTTGTTGCGCTGTGCGTTCAACTGCCCCAGCACGGTGTACTTAAGCTGGAAGCCGGGCAGTTTCCCGCCCGACTCCAGCTCGAACTCACCGGGATAGTGAAACAAATGGTCTGATTTGGTCATGTCAATGCGATCAGGCTACAAGTTCGCCCTTAAACACTTTGGCAAAGGCCTGTTCAAAGTCACTCTTGATGTCTTCAATGTGCTCGATACCCAGCGACACGCGCAGCAGGTTCGGTAAAACACCAGCCGAAATCTGCTCTTCGTCCGTCAACTGGGAGTGCGTAGTCGCGGACGGTTGAATGATCAGCGTTTTGGCATCGCCCACGTTGGCCAGGTGGCTAACCAACTTCAATTGGTCAACCAACTTGGTAGCGTTCTCCTTGGTGCCCTTCACGGTAAAGGATAACACCGCACCAAAGCCATTCTTCAAATACTTTTTGGCCAGTTGGTGATACGTGCTGCCGGTGAGGCCGGGATAGTTGACGCTTTCCACCTGAGGATGTTCTTCCAACCATTTAGCCAACGCCAAAGCGTTGTCGCACGACCGTTGAACGCGCAACGATAACGTTTCGAGGCCCTGCAGAAACAGGAACGAATTGAACGGACTCAGCGAGGGACCAAAGTCGCGCAAACCTTCCACGCGCGCGCGAATAATAAACGCAATGTTGGGTAAGCCCAGCGGGTTGCCTTCACCAAACACGTCCCAGAATTTTAATCCGTGGTAGCCCTCCGAAGGTTCAGTGAACTGCGGAAACTTGCCGTTGCCCCAATTGTAGTTGCCACCATCTACAATAACACCGCCAATTGAGTTGCCATGGCCACCAATCCACTTGGTGGCTGATTCTACCACCACGGCTGCACCGTGCTCGATTGGCCGGAAGAGATAACCACCAGCGCCAAACGTGTTATCAACGATTACCGGTAAGTCATGCTTTCGGGCGAGCGCTGCGATGGCATCAAAATCGGGCACGTTAAATCCCGGATTACCGATCGTCTCGAGGTAGATCGCTTTTGTTTTCGAATCGATCAATTTTTCAAAGTGCTCGGCTTTATCACTTTCGGCAAAGCGCACGTCAATGCCCAGCCGCTTGAACGAAACTTTGAATTGATTGTAGGTGCCGCCATACAGAAAGGGTGAGGTAACAAAGTTATCGCCTACCGTAAGGATGTTATTGAGTGCGATGAATTGCGCGGCATGGCCGGAGCCAACGGCCAGGGCGGCAACGCCACCCTCCAGCGCGGCAATGCGCTTCTCAAATACATCCGTGGTCGGGTTCATGATTCGCGTATAGATATTGCCAAATTCTTTCAGCGCGAACAGGTTTGCCCCGTGTTCGGAATTTTTGAACACATAGGAAGTCGTTTGGTACAAGGGTACCGCGCGGCTTTGAGTGGTGGGGTCAACTTCCTGGCCGGCATGTAACTGAAGGGTTTCAAATCGTAATGACATAAGTTTCAATTTTTGAGTTTAGTTTTTTTGAATTTTTGATTTTTGAATGGAAAGAGACGTAACCTGAGCCTTGCCCGTCACGCGGCAAGCCGTGCGTTACGCTTGTTGCCCGAAGCTGTGTAATGGCTTTCGAAAACGACAACTGCGTTTAGCAGCAACACCAAATGCAACACATTCGCGTGTGACGCATCGGACTATAATACGTAGGGGATGAGAGAAGCCGCAAAGCGGCAGATGAAGGTTGAATGTTGTTTTTCATACAGCTCATCGGTTTATAGTTCCAAGACAACCTTTGCCTTGGCAGGATTTAGCACCTGGTTCCCGGCTGCCGGGAGGGGTTGCTAGCGCTTCATCGAGCCTGTTCTCTCAGCGCTTCTTTATAAATCGACTGGCTTGCGCTTCATCGATCTGATAGCACAAACGTAGGGCCCTTTAGTATAGTTTGCAAGTAGACTACTAAATTTTTGTTAAAAATCGGATCACTTACTGACGTTAGGTAACAAAATGACCCACGCGTGTGTAAACCATCGCCATTAGGTTATGCCGGTTTATCGGGTTACCTTTGAGCACGTTTTTAGCAGAGATCATTCTGTACTAGCAGGGCAAAAAAGTCGAGCCCCTTCTACTCCCAACGTTTTTTAGCTGAAATCGCACGAGAATCCGGCCCTTTGGCGGCTTTTCAATTTGTATCACCCCATAATCCCAAATGCCACCGGCACTATGACAAAATCCAACAACTCGTTTATCAAGAAGCAAAAGGAGATGATCCGGAAGAAGAAGAAGCAGGATAAAGAAACCCGGAAAAATGAACGCAGAAAAAATGCTACGGGTGGCGATCTTGAAAGTATGCTTGCCTATGTTGACGAGTTCGGCAACCTGACCAGTGTACCCCCCGCTCCGCGCGCAACAACACCGGCCGAAAAGAAGAATTAAATCGTAATCATAATTATCAAATTCAATCATGAAAGAAGGAAAAGTAAAGTTTTTTAACGCTACCAAGGGTTTCGGATTTATCACGCCCACTGATGGAAGCGAGGACATTTTTGTACATCAGACAGGCCTGATCGACACCATTAAGGACAACGACCGCGTGCAGTATGAAGTGGAGCGGGGCAAAAAGGGCATGAATGCCGTTCGCGTAGAGGTGATTCAATAGTGGATCGCCCGTCTACGTTTTTTTTCCCGGTTCTTAAATCAAAAGTCGACCGCTACTTCGAGCAGTCACGCCTTTCCCGTTCGGGTGGCAGTCGTTTGCTAACCAAGGCCGTGGTGCAGGTGCTCGTGGCTGTTGGTTTATATCTCGGTTTGCTTTTTTTGAATTTGCCGGCATGGGCGCTGTTCACGGGGGCTGTGCTCTTCGGAGTAACGTTGGCAGTCCTGGGCTTCAATGTGATGCACGAGGGCGGTCACCAGAGTTTTTCGCGCTACGCGTGGCTTAACAGCCTGGCCGCGTACATGCTGAATGTATTGGGCGGCAATACCTACTACTGGAAGATCAAGCATAACATTAACCATCACACCCACACGAATGTGGCGGGTATTGACTCGGATATCAATGTAGAGCCATTCATGCGCCTGCACCCTAACCAGCCGCTGCGCCAGCTCCACCGGTATCAGCATGTGTATTGGGTGGTGCTCTATGGCATCTCGTACATCGCCTGGGTATTCTATGAAGATTTTGTCAAGTACTTTTCCGGGCGGGTGGCCGTGCATATGCCGGTGAAGCCGTTGGCGTTTCGCGAGCACGTGATTTTCTGGACGACCAAGGTTCTGTATGTCGTGGTCTACCTGGCGATACCCGTTTGGGCGCTGGGTTGGGTAAATGCGATAGCGGTATTTTTGATCGCCACCGTTACGTGCGGTCTTTTCATCAGTATCGTTTTCCAGCTGGCCCATGTGGTCGAGGCGACTGATTTTCCTCTGGGTGGCGCTGTGAAAGGGGAGTGGGCGCTTCACCAAATCAACACCACGTCCAATTTTGCTACCCACAACCGGCTGCTGTTTTGGTTGCTGGGTGGGTTAAACTTTCAGGTCGAGCATCATTTGTTTCCGAAGGTAAGCCACGTTCATTACCCTCAGCTGAACCGACTGGTGAAGCAAACCTGCCGGGAATTCAACATTGCCTACCACGAATATTCGTCCATGTTTGATGCGCTCCGGTCACACCTCCGGTATCTTCAGAAAATGGGCACCACCCCAATTCCGGCATGAGGCAACTCAGAATCGTAAAGCAGATTACCAACCGCGAAACACAATCGCTGGATAAGTACTTGAGTGAAATCGCCAAAGTTGATCTGTTAACGGCTGATGAAGAAGTTACCCTGGCGCGCAGAATACGGGATGGCGACCCGGTTGCGCTGGAGCGTCTTGCCAAAGGGAATCTGCGTTTTGTTGTTTCAGTTGCCAAACAATACCAAAACCACGGGCTTTCACTGAACGACCTGATCAATGAGGGAAACGTTGGCTTGATTAAGGCGGCTGGCCGCTTTGACGAAACCCGCGGCTTTAAGTTTATCTCGTATGCGGTGTGGTGGATCCGTCAGTCCATCATGCAGGCCTTGGCGGAACAATCACGGGTTGTTCGGTTACCCCTCAATCGCATTTCCTCACTGAACAAGATTTCGCGGGCCTATGCGGAGTTGGAGCAGCGCTTTGAGCGTGAACCGACCGCGGAAGAAATTTCGAAGCAATTGGATATCTCCATTGAAGAGGTGGAGATCAATCAGCGCGTTTCCGGCCGGCAGGTATCCATGGATGCTCCCTTTGTCCAGGGGGAGGAAAACACGCTGTTGGATGTGCTGACGAGCAGTACGGAAGCCAGCCCGGATCAGGAACTGGTCAATGGGTCGCTGAGGCGCGAAGTAGAGCGGGCACTGGCGTTGCTTACTCCACGCGAGTCCGAAGTAATCCGGCTGTACTTTGGTTTGGACGGCCAGCACGCCTGCCGCCTGGAGGAGATCGCACACCAACTGCACCTAACGCCCGAACGCGTGCGCCAGATTAAAGAGAAGGCGACTCGCAAATTGAGGCATCAGGCCCGAAGCCGTCTTTTAAGAGAATATCTCGGTTGAATTCCAAGAACCCAAATCAGCGTGTTGTTCCCTACGTTAACATCCCGCCATCGACCTGAATCACCTGGCCCGTTACGTAGGCCGAAAGATCGGAAGCCAGAAATACACAAGCGTTGGCGACATCCTCGGGCTTACCGCCTCGCTTCAACGGAATGGCATCGCGCCAGCTCTGAACCGTTTTTTCATCCAATTTGCCCGTCATCTCGGTTTCAATGAAACCGGGGGCAATGGCATTGCTGCGGATACCCCGCGAGCCCAGCTCTAAGGCCACCGATTTGGTAAATCCGATAATACCGGCCTTCGAGGCTGCGTAGTTTGCCTGGCCGGCATTGCCCTTGATACCCACCACGGACGTCATGTTGATGATGGAGCCGCTCTTCTGTTTCATCATCGGTTTGGTTGCAGCCTTCACCGTATTAAAACAGGATTTCAAATTCACATTCATGATCTTGTCCCACATTTCTTCCGTCATGCGCAGCAGCAGGTTGTCCATGGTGATGCCGGCATTGTTCACCAAAATGTCGAGCGCGCCAAATTCAGCCACCACATCGTTGATCAATTTCTCGGCCTGACCAAAATCGGAGGCATCGGAGCGGTAGCCTTTCGCCTTAACACCTTTCGCAGCCAGTTCCGCTTCCAGCGCCTGACCTTGCTCAACGCTTGATAAATAGGTGAACGCCACATTTGCTCCATGCTCGGCAAACGCCAGGGCAATGGAACGACCGATTCCTTTGGATGCACCCGTGATGAGTGCGGTTTTATTCTGTAATAGCTTCATTGTGATTCGGTTTGTTATTGACATGAATTTGGCCCGAAACTACTGCTTTTTTTGGGAGGTTTATTTGGGTTAATTTGCCCCGTTTTTAACGATAGACTTACCAGCACTATGTCAAAATACGATGTCATTGTTATCGGGTCGGGCCCTGGGGGGTACGTGGCCGCCATTCGCGCTTCGCAACTGGGTTTGAAAGTGGGCGTGGTGGAGCGCGAAGAATTGGGAGGCATTTGCCTCAACTGGGGTTGCATACCCACGAAGGCGCTGCTCAAGAGCGCCAATGTTTTTGAATACGTGAAACATGCGGCAGACTATGGCATTGCCGTAAAAGGCGCGGAGGCAGATTTCGGCAGCATGGTGAAGCGCAGCCGCGATGTGGCGGCCGGCATGAGCAAGGGCGTTCAGTTTTTGTTTAAAAAGAATAAGATCGATCAGATTTCCGGCCACGGCAAACTCAAGAAAGGCGGCAAGGTGGAGGTAACCGATGCGGCCGGTAAGAAAACGGAATACGAAGCCAAGCATATCCTTTTGGCCACGGGTGGTCGCTCACGCGAGTTGCCTAGCATGCCCATCGATGGCAAGAAAATCATCGGATACCGCCAGGCTATGGTTTTACAGCAACAACCAAAGAAATTGCTGGTGGTGGGTTCGGGCGCCATTGGTGTTGAGTTCGCCTATTTCTACAATGCGATTGGTACGGAGGTAACCATCGTGGAGTTTTTGCCGCGCATTGTACCGGTGGAGGACGAAGAGGTATCCAAAGCACTGGAGAAGTCATTTAAGAAGTCGGGCATGACGATTCATGTCAACTCGGAAGTAACTAAGGTAGATACGAGCGGCAAGGGTTGCGTGGCAACCGTAAAGACACCCACAGGCGAAATCAAGATTGAGGCAGATGTGGTGCTTTCGGCTGTTGGCGTGGCCACCAACCTGGAAAACATCGGCCTGGAGGAGGTGGGTGTGAAGACCGACAAGGGCCGGGTAATCGTGGATGATTATTATAAAACCAATGTGCCCGGTGTTTACGCCATTGGTGACATTGTGAAAGGTCCTGCCTTGGCACACGTAGCCTCGGCTGAGGGCATCATCTGTGTTGAGAAAATTGCCGGTCAGAACCCGGAGCCGCTCAACTATAACAACATACCCGGCTGTACCTATTGCTCACCCGAAATTGCTTCGGTTGGGTTTACCGAGGAAGCCGCCAAGAAAGCAGGCTATCAGATCAAAGTGGGTAAGTTTCCGTTCACCGCCTCGGGCAAAGCCAAGGCGGCCGGGGCTTCAGATGGTTTCGTCAAGGTAATTTTTGACGCGAAGTATGGTGAATTCCTCGGTGCCCACATGATTGGAGCTAACGTCACGGAAATGATTGCCGAAGTAGTGGCAGCCCGCAAACTGGAAACTACGGGCCATGAGATCATCAAATCGGTTCACCCGCACCCCACCATGAGCGAGGCCATTATGGAGGCAGCGGCCGCTGCCTATGGCGAGGTCATTCACCTGTAAGCGAACCGCCAAAGCGTCAAAAAAAGACCCTTTTTCGGGTCTTTTTTGCTTTTCAGCGATTCGGGCTGGTTTCATTTGACTCCCCAGGCGTATCTATACAGGCAAATCACCTCGGTATGAAAATGTTACCTGTACAGTTCTTCTTTCGAAGGGCGAAGGTCTTCGCTACCTTGTTGCTGCTTTGCCTTTTGGCCTATATGGGTTACCGGCTTGTTGAACTCCTGACGTGAAAGTCAACAAAAGACCCGAAAATCTTACATGAGGGTGACCTTGCCCGTTTTGTTGAACGTTTCCCCGATCACTTTTAGCACATTTGATTGATTAATAGCAAAGATCAAGGGATATGAAGCGAGTGAATTTAGTCGGATTGTTTGTGTTGTCCGCGGTTTGCGCTTTGGCCAATCCAAATGCTGAAATTTCCGGAAAGGTGGTAAACGTCATTGACGGCAACACGGTCGAAATCATTTCAGGCGATCTCGAACGAATCAAAATTTACTTTCTGGGTATTGACGCCCCCGAATTGGATCAGGAGTATGGCGATCGGGCAAAAAAGCTCATGGAGAAAATCACGCTCAACAAGAATGTAGTCGTTCAAATTACCGGCAAAGACCGCCTCGGTCATCGCATCGGAATCATTTTGATTGAAGGCAATGTTGATCCCCGTCTCGAAATGCTGAAAGAAGGACTCGCCTGGACGGCCGAGAAGAACGCCATTCCGGAGTTGGAGAGCCTGAAAGAACTTGCCCGCGCCAAGAACCGTGGCTTGTGGCGACAGGATGATCCGGTTCCTCCGTGGGTTTTCCGAAGACAGCAGACCTTGTTCATGCCTAAGGCCAGCTAGCAAAATATTTATCGGGTTCACCCGTTATACCTCAGCTATGCGAAACATGCTGAGGTTTTTTTGTCTGGTGATGGCCAGCGGGCCTTCCCTTTTGTTTGCTCAGACCAATACATTGGGCGATCGCGAAATACGAGAGCGCCCGGAGGCCGCCATCACAACCCACACTCCCCGAAAGAAGAACAAGCTGATCTTTTTCAAAAGGCCGAAGGTGCAGCACACGGCCGTGTACGAGTACTACGCGCGAGTTGAAGAAGCCGCCCGCGAAAAGCAACGCATGCTGCGAAAAATGGATCGCCCGCAATTCAACGATCCATCCTATTTCGGACATCGAAAACCGCCCAAAAAGCATCCACCTCATAAAAAACGGTTTTGTCGCGAATGCGGGATACGCCACTGACGCAATAGCATTTCTAGCTGGCATACCCTAATTTGGTGCGGTGAACCTCGCACCCTTTATCGAGCACACGAACCTTTCACCCGCGGTGGCCATTGGCGATATCGACCGCCTGGTTGAAGAGGCGCGGCAACATCAATTCTTTGGTGTTTGCGTACCTCCGTTCTGGGTCAAACGGGCCAAACGGGAAATCGGAGTGGCGCCCATCAAGTTAGTTACCGTGGCGGGATTTCCGCTGGGCTACCATATGACCGAGACCAAGTTAGAGGAGATCAAACGGGCTGTAGATGACGGAGCTGATGAAATTGACGTGGTGTTGAATGTGTCCGCATTTAAGACGGGCATACCGTGGACCAAAATAGACATTGTCAAGTGTAGCCGGTTGGCCCACGATCATCAAAAAATTTTGAAAGTAATTCTCGAGACGGCTCTGCTTTCGGACCCCGAAATTGCCGAGGCGTCTAAGCTTTGCGCAGATGCCGGGGCAGATTTTGTCAAGACCTCAACCGGGTTTGCCTCCGGAGGTGCCACGGTGGAACACGTCAAGATGATGAAAGCGGCTGTTCCTCCTTCCGTGGGTATCAAGGCATCGGGTGGAATAAAGACGGCCGAGCAGGCAGTGGCGCTGATTGAGGCGGGGGCGAGTCGTCTGGGTACTTCGTCAGGTGTTAAAATCGTATCTTCGCCAACCTAACCTAACTCCATGAGTTCATTTTTGTCGAATCTGTTTCCGGATGAAGCTTCTCTTCCGGCCCATGTGCTTTTGCCGCAATCGATCGAACAGCGCGAATATCTCATTAACGGTGAATTGTTGCGATGGTCGGGCGACCAAAGCCCTGTCCTAAGCCCGGTGTTTGTCCGAACCCCCAAAGGGTTGCAACAGAAAATGATCGGGAGCACCCCGCTTTTAACATCGCACGAAGCGTTACAGGCGCTGGATGCGGCCGTTCAAGCCTACGATCTGGGCCATGGCGCCTGGCCGATGATGACGGTAGCGGAGCGTATCCAACACATCGAAGGTTTTCTGGAGCGCATGAAAGAAAAGCGATCCGAAGTTGTGAATTTGCTGATGTGGGAAATCGGCAAACCACAAAAAGATTCGGAAAAGGAATTTGACCGCACGTGCGATTACATTGTCGATACCATTAACTCATTGAAAGATCTGGACCGGAATTCGGCACGGTTTGTTCAGGAGCAGGGTATCATGGGGCAAATCAGACGGGTGCCGCTGGGTGTGGCCTTGTGTATGGGGCCTTACAACTACCCCTTAAATGAGACGTTCAGCACCTTAATACCCGCTCTCATCATGGGTAATACGGTTGTATTCAAGCCGGCCAAATATGGTGTCCTGCTCATCCGCCCGTTGCTGGAAGTATTTCAAAAAAGTTTTCCCAAGGGCGTGATCAATATCATTTACGGACGCGGCCGTGAAACCGTTGGCGCGCTGATGGAGACCGGTAAAGTGGATGTGTTCGCCTTTATTGGAACGAATAAAGGAGCAAATGATCTCAAACGACTGCACCCGAAGCCTCACCGACTCAAAGCAATCCTTGGACTGGATGCCAAGAACCCGGCTGTTATCTTACCGGATGCCAATTTGGACATTGCCGTACCAGAATGCGTGTTGGGTTCACTATCATTCAATGGCCAGCGTTGCACGGCCTTAAAGATCATTTTCGTCCATCAATCGCGGGTAGAAGAATTTACCAAGCGCTTTTGTGCCGAAGTAGCGAAGCTTAAAATGGGCATGCCCTGGGAGGCGGGCGTGTCACTCACGCCTTTGCCTGAACCAGGTAAAACGGAATATCTAAAAGGTCTTGTCGAAGACGCCATTCGGTTAGGTGCACGCGTGATCAATGAGCGGGGTGGCGAAGTAAATGAGACATTCTTTTACCCGGCTGTCCTCTATCCGGTGAATAACAAAATGAAGGTGTACTACGAGGAGCAATTCGGTCCCGTGGTGCCGATAGTACCGTTTGACGATACCAATGAAGCGATCAGCTATGTGGTGAATTCGAATTTTGGGCAGCAGGTGAGCTTGTTTGGCCAAAATTCAACCACCATGGCACAGTTGATCGATTTACTCGCTAATCAGGTGGGGCGAATCAACATCAACGCGCAATGCCAGCGCGGACCTGATACGTTCCCGTTCAACGGCCGTAAAGATTCGGCTGAGGGTACGTTGTCGGTGGCGGATGCGCTGCGCGTGTTTTCCATTCGCACCATTGTAGCTGCCAAAATCACAGACAGCAACAAACAGATGATTGGCCAGATTATCCGCAATCGCGAGTCTGCCTTTCTCAGCACGGATTATATTTTCTAAAAAATGCCACCTGCCGAGGTGCAGGTGGCGGGGTTGGTCAAGGTCGTTCAGCGGCTACGCGGCTTTATTCTTCACGTCACACGTGCTGATGCCGAGGGGCGCATACAGCGGACAGAAACTAACGAGGCTGGTGAGCACAAAAACGCCACCGAGAATAACCAGTACGAGACCCAGCGTGCCGGTCACCGTGCCCGTGAAGTACAATACAGCAAAGATGGCGGCCAGGATGACCCGGATCACGCGGTCAACATTTCCCATGTTCTTTTTCATAGTTTGTTTTTTAGGGTTATGGATTAATTACTTCAATCATTTTCACCAGGCCGTACACCACGCCTACGCAAAGGAGGCAGACAATCCAAAATCGGAATACCCGGTTGGCTTTCACGTGCGGTCTGTTTGATGGTGGAAAGGTAAGGCAGTGACTGCGCCCAAGGCGGTGATCTTGGTCACCAAGACGAGCAACTATCTGATAATCAGTGGAAAAAAGTCCAGCAAAGTTGAAAAAAATAGCCGTGGTGATGGCCACGCGGTTTTAAAGCAACTGAATGCCGGTTTCCAACTGCTTGAGTCGACCGTCTTTTTCCAGTTTTTTCAATACGCGGGTAATTACCTCACGCGAGGTGCCCAACTCCTGCGCAATTTCGCGGTGCCGCAAATCCAGCAGCGAGCTTCCCCGCAGGCTCTTCTTCTGTTGCAAGTAATCCAGAATGCGTTGGTCGAGGTTTTGGAAAATCAACGAGTTGATTGTTTCCAATAGCTCCATATACCGCAGGTCGTATAGATCGTAAAACAAAGCACTAAACGCGGGGTACTGCTGCACCCACTGGTTGACGCGGTGCACCGGAAGCAGCAACACTTTGCTTTCTTCTTCAGTCAAAGCAAAAACCCGGCTGGGTGTTTGTTTCAAACCAGCCAAAAAAGACATGACGCAGCTTTCCTTTGGGCGAATGTAGTAGAGCAATAACTCACGGTCTTCGGAGCGGCTGAATACTTTCAACACGCCTGCCAATACCACGGGAAGCATTTTTATATACTGGCCTTCGTGGAGAATTTCGGTATGGGCAGGAATCTCCGCAATAGTTGCTTCGTTAGCGATTTCATGCAACAGCTCAATCGGCAGGCCGGGCAGGTGTTCGCGGATGACAGCTACTTCGGTCATCAAATCATCAGCTTATCGATAAGTTGATCAACGGTAATTCCTTCCGCTTCAGCTTTGAAATTTCTGACAATGCGGTGACGAAGCACAGGCCGGGCAACCGCTTGTACGTCTTCAATATCGGGCGAATACTTTCCGTTCAGGAGAGCGTGACATTTAGCTCCCAATACCAAAAACTGGGAGGCTCGTGGGCCCGCACCCCATTCGAGGTAGTCGTTAGCAATGGACGAACCGTTTGGTCCGGGCCGCGTCTGTTGCGAGAGTTTGACCGCATATTCCACTACGTTGTCGGCCACCGGCACGCGCCTGACCAGGTGTTGATAGGCCATGATCTCGTCTCCGGTAAGAATCGTGTTGACCTGGGCCAGACTGTCGGTGGTTGTCTTTTTTACGATCTCGACTTCCTGTTGGTAGTTGGGATAATCCAGCAGGATATTAAACATGAAACGATCCAGTTGCGCCTCCGGCAGGGGGTAGGTTCCTTCCTGCTCGATCGGGTTCTGCGTGGCCAGTACAAAGAATGGCCTGGGTAAAGTATACCGGTGTCCGGCAATGGTAACCGCATATTCCTGCATACTTTCGAGCAGCGCGGCCTGCGTTTTGGGTGGCGTGCGGTTAATCTCATCCGCCAATACAATGTTGGCGAAGATGGGCCCTTTTACAAATTGAAAGTTCCGTTCCTTGTCGAGTGTTTCGGCACCTACGATGTCGGATGGCATCAAGTCGGGAGTGAACTGGATTCGTTTGAACTCCAGGTGCAAGGCGGTGGCGATCGTTTGAACCAGCAGCGTCTTGGCCAGTCCGGGTACGCCCACCAGTTGCGAATGTCCCTGACAAAAAATCCCCGTCAGCACCTGATGCACCACCTGATCCTGACCTACGACTACTTTGCCGATTTCGCGGGTTAACTTCTTATAGGAGTCGGCCAGCGCGTCAGCTGCCTCCACATCGTTTGCAAATACCGTCATGTCAGGTAGGTTATTCTAATATGTTACAACTGTCAAACTCCGGATCGATCGTAATAAACACATCCCCGCGTGATTTTTGAAACCACTTATCCAGAATTCGGTCGCGTTTTTCTGACAGGGCTGCGCTTTGAATGCGTGACCAGTCGTCTTTCAGGTTGGCCTGATGAGGCGGGAGCTTGTTTTTGAAGTACAGGATACGGACCGCATCTTTCTGTTGCTCGGTGCGGTAGGTCATAGGCTGGCTAACCGAACCGACCTTCATGGTATCAATAGCGAGATAAACCACGGGGTCAATTTCGCGCATGGAAATGCGCGTGCTCCCATCCTGATCGGTGAAGTAACCACCCAATCCTTTGGTAGCCTGATCGTCTGAATACTCTTTGGCCGCTACGTCAAACTTAATGGAGTCTTTCACAATCTTTCTGCGCAAGCTGTCGAGGTATTGACGGGCTCGGTCAATGTCGTTGGCTGAGGGCACAGCCGAAATCAGAATGTGCCGTGAATTATACTCATTACCTCTCCGGTCGATCAGTTGCATGATGTGAAAGCCAAATGGGGATTCAAACGGCTGTGATATCTCGCCCTCGCGCAACTTAAAAGCCATGGCTTCAAAGCTGGGCACCATGGCTCCGCGACCTACGTAACCCATCTCGCCACCATTGTACTGCGCACTGGGGTCTTCCGAATACTTGCGGGCAAGTTCGTTGAAATTTTCGCCACTTAAGATGCGATTGCGCAGATCAGCTAGCCGTTGACGAGCCTCCTGCTTTTGAGCTTCACTCACTTTGGCCACGCGCACAATTTGGGCTACCTCCACATCTGATGAGTAAAAGGGCAGGCTGTCTGCCGGGATTTTGTTAAAGAATCGTTTCACTTCGGCCGGGGTAATGGTCAAATCCTTGGTTATTTTAGATGTCATCTCACGGGCCAGCTTCTGCTCACGAATCTGATCGCGCAATTCGATCTTGATTTCGGCCAGCGTTTTTCCATATGCCTGTTCCAGTTGCTCGGGCGAAGTACCTGAGTTTTGCAGAATCATTTGCATGCGCTGATCCGTTTCCGCGTCTACCTCTTCGTCCGACACGGTCACGGAGTCAATTTCCGCCTTCGCCACCAGCAGTTTATTTACAATCAGGCGATTTAGCATACCGCACCGGGCATTGCTCGAAGCCGGATTCCCATCTGCCAGATAATTTTGATAGGCCCCTTCGAGCTCCGACTTCAGCACGATGTAGTTATCCACCTTGGCAATAATCTTGTCGATCACAAAGCCAGACGATCCGTCCGGCTGTGTCGGCTGTGCCTGAGCCAGCCAGCTGGTTAGCAACAACAGGCTACTGATTATAGATCTCAAAGTCCTTTCGCTCGGCAGCTTTTTCATACACCTCATCTTCCAATTTACGTGCAAGTTCAACTTTTCTCTTGTTTAAAATAATATTTTTGATGTCTTCGCGAACGAAGTCAATGGGCGATACATTGTCGGAAATCTTGTAGGCATCCACTTTCAGGAAGTAGAGGTAGTCATCATCCTGGGTTTCAAAGAACGGGTAAGATCGCAAAAACTGGACTTTATTGGGGATCTCGGCCAATGGCGAATTGGCAACCAGTTTGTCGAATTCAATCCAGGTGGAATCCGACAGGTGGTAAGCCGCAGAAAAGCTGAGGCAGTACGAGGCGAGTTCCTTACCTTCTTTTTCCTTTTTCGAAAACATTAGGTCTTTGATACGATTGGTACGGGGTGCCCCTTTCGGCACTTTGATGAACGTGCCCTGTAAAATGTTTTGTTTCAATACGAAGTTGTCCTGGTGTTCACGGTAATAATTTTCAATCTCTGTATCAGTAATGCTATCATTCAAATGCTGTCGGATGTAATAATTCTGATACTCATAGCCAATCAGGCTATACCGGTAGTCCAGCACTTTGCGCTCTACCTCGGCTTCGTTAATGTCAATGGTGCGCATGGCTTCCTGAATCAACACTTGCTTTCGGATCCAGCTGTTGATGTAGGCGGCCACGCGTGCGGTGCTGTCGGCCGGAGATGAGTCTGTAGTTGCAATGCCCTCCAATTCATCGAGGTACAAGATGACATCGTTCACACGGGCTACTGCTTTGCGCACCGGTTCGGCCGGTACGTTCTCTTTTTTCACCCGAATGAGGTCGCATCCGGCCATTAGGCCGCAGAAGGAGAGGAAAAAGAGTGCTTTCGTTGTCATTTGCCGGTAGGGGAAGGAACCAATGTTTTAAGAACGGATTTTTTCACTTTCTTATTGACTTTCACGGGATATTTGTTTCTAAGCCTGGTGAGCCATTGCGTTTCCAGTTCGCTTTGATAGTCGGAAATCACGCGTGCGCGGGCCTCAGAAAAAGTCTGCGTGCCGGGAGGAATCAGCCGGATGATTTCAACCAGATAATGATTGTAATCGATTTGGGTTTGCTGCATACCTACTACCCACGTGACGCGATCAACGGCTTTGTTCTCACCTTTTTCAAAAATGCGGGGGCCAATAACCTGCCGCAATTTTTTCAAATCGGCTTGCCGCAAGGTATCGCCTTGCATCACTTTTTGCCGGATTTCGTCAACTACCGTTTGTTCGCTGGCCACGAGCAGGCGGGCCTCCACGCGATCCCCCGCCTGGTATTTGCCGATGTGTGCGGCATAGTAAGCCGCCTGCCCGGTTGAATCGTCCGAGGCTTTCTTCCAGACTTCGCGCTCCATAATTTCAAACAGCATCATGCCTTCGCGATATTCGGTGAGCAGGAATCGGAAATCCGGATTCTTTGCCAGCAAGTCCTTCTCTTCGGCATCTTCAATCGATTCACTGACAAAATTAGAGTAGTGATTTTCCATGCAGGCCGCGGGTGAAAGTCCGGAGGGAGCCTGGTTACGCATTACATACCGGATCGCCTGATCCACCGTAAAGGTTCCGGTCGTTAATGAAAAAAGTATTTGCGACCGGAAATCAGCGGACCCCGTGTAGGCCCATTTACCTTTTACGACATTGGAATCGGCCAAGGCCAGAAATCGTGCTTTGTTGTCGGCATTCTCCGCGAAGCCGTACTGCACGCGTTGGCGCTGGCGTATGGCACGCTGAGCTGTGCTAAATCGCTCATCCCGGCTAATCCTTTTTTTCAATGAAGCTTCGAGTTCGCTATAGGGGGGCACGGGTATTTTCTTTTCCAGCCGGATAATGTGCCAGCCGATTCCGGATTCAAATACATCGGAGAGCTGACCGGGATTGCTGAGGCTAAACGCGCGGGATTCAAACTCCGGAACGGAAGCCAGCGCACCCACCCCAAAGGGGCGCAGCTTGCCACCCGAGTCGCGCGTGTTCGCATCTTCCGAAAACTCTTTGCACACATCCTCCCATGCCCGTCCACCTCTGAGTTGGTCGTAGGCTTCGAACGCCCGGTTGCGAACTGCAGCATCGGGCGAGCCACCTTTGCGCAGCAGAATGTGTGATACTTCAACTTCTCCGGGCGACCGCTGCTTTTCGAATACTTTGATAATATGGTAGCCAAACCGTGTTCTGACAATGTCCGACACCTGGCCGGGTTCCGTCCGGTAGGCCTGCTGTTCGAATGGGTACACCATTTGCAATGCCGTGAAAAACCCGAGGTTGCCATCATTTTGTTGGGCGCTCGGATCCTGTGAGTTTGCGCGCGCCAGTTTTCCAAAATCTTCACCGGCCAATGCTCGTTGACGCAAGGCAGCAATTTTTTCGAATGCGGCCAGCGTGTCGGCCGGGGGAGCATCCGGCTTTACATTGATTAGCAAATGGGCAGCCCGGATTTCGTATTGAAGGCGCTCGTACGCTTCGCGACTGAGTTGATCAAGTAAATCCGGTTCGTTGCGGTAGGGGCGTTTCAATTCCTCGCGGTATTGTTTGAACTCCCTTACAAACTTGGCTGTGGTATCAATGCCCTGGGCTTTCGCCTCGGCCACCTTCAACTTAAAGTTAACGAGCAGATTGAGGTATTCATTGACCTTCGACTCGGTGTAGTCGTTTGGCTGGGTGTGATTCTTGCGGTACAGGTGGATAAACTCATCGGCCGTGACCCCTTGTTGGTTCACGGTAAACAACACGGGCTGAGTCTGTGCCATAGTCCCCCAACCCATCAAAACAAGAATCAACGTGCTCCAGCCGTAACGATGCATAGAAAATAAAAACAGGGCTACAAAAATACGGCTTTTTCGGCCAACCCAAGTACCTGAAAACCCGCGGAGAGGTGCGTTGATGGCCGGGTTAAATTTTCTTGGTCAGGCGGCAAATGGTATTGCCATCACGGTTCAAATACTCTACCTCGTCCATAATGGATTTAACGAGGCGAATGCCAAGGCCGCCTTTTCGTTTTTGATGAATCAGATTGTCCAGATCGGGTGTTTGAAACTGGTTGATGTCAAAAACATTCCCTTTGTCAATAATTTCAAAAATGATGTGCTGACGGTCGCCCCGCGTGATGCAAATACCGAGCGAATCATCGGGGTTACAGTGGTGCGCATGAATCATCAGGTTCGAGCACATCTCGTCCAGCGCGAGAACGATCTCGCCCTTGGTGATCTCGTTAATACCCTCCTGATCCAGCGCCTTTCGAACAAAGTCGCGGATACCCTTCAGGTTATTGAGGCTGCAACCGGTGTTAAACTGATAGCTCATCCGCAAGCTGCTTGGCTTCACCCTTGGTCTGCCGGATATTCAGCAGGTCGGCCAATCCCAGAATAGAAAAGGTATTGGCAACACGCTCCTGCATACCGAATAAGACCATTTGTATTTTCTTTTCTTTAAACTCATCGATGTAGGACATAAACACGCCCAAACCGGCCGAGGAGATGTACTCCAGGGCATGGCAATCAATCAAAATCTTCCGATGGCCTTCGCCCACACTTTTGGCGATTGTCAGGTCTAGCTCGATCGAAGAGCTGGCATCAATTTCACCGATGACATGGATGATGTCGGCTCCCTCTTCCTGTAGTCGTTTAATGTGGACCATATAGTTTATACGCTTTTGAGTTCGTTTAGTTCATGATGTCCGTCCGTTTCCCCGGCCGGTTCCAGTTCCAGTACCGGTTCGGGCTGCTTGAATTTCAGAATCATCATGGTGTAGTCGTCATTGAGCTCTTCACCCGAAAACTCATACAAACGCCTGATGAGATGATCCTGTATTTCGCGGGGAGATTTCTCCGTTACCTCCATCAGCGCCTGTTGCAGGCGCTCCATCGAATACTCCTCGCCTTTGTTGTTTTTTGCCTCGGTAATTCCATCGGTGTACAGCACCATCACATCGCCCGGGTGGTAGGCCAGCACATTGGACTCCACCATCCGGCAATAATCACGGCTGCGCACCATACCCAGCGCGCTGCCCTTATCTTTCAAGAAGTTTGATTGCTTATCCGCCTTCCGGAAAAACAGAACGGGGCAGTGCCCGGCCCGCGCATAGTGTATTTGTTTTTCGCGGGAATTAATCAAAAAGTAAATGGCGGAAATGAACGAGCCGCGCTCCAGGCAAAACACCAGGGCCTGGTTGGCGCGAACTAAAAAATCTTCGGGCGAAAGCCCCTGCTGGGCCAGGCTGTGGAAAATGCCCTTCATTTGCGACATGTGAAAGGCGGCCGTGGTGCCTTTACCCGACACGTCTGCAATGATCAGGGCGACTTCATGGTCGCTTACGCGGATGGTATCGTAGTAATCGCCACCCACTTCATCGGCCGACTCGCTGAAGGCGGCTACTTCAAAGTCTTTGTCCTGCTCGAGCTTTTGCGGCAGCAAACTCTTCTGCACCGTCTTGGCGATTTTCAGTTCTTCTTTGTAGCGTTCATTCTGGAATGCTTCCTCCATCAACCGGAAATTCTCAATCGAGATACCCGCCTGATTGGCGAACGTGGCCGTGATGCGCGTCATTTCTTTATTAAACGCATCCGGCAATTCCTTGAGCAGGGCGAGGGTGCCGATGGTCTCGCCTTTCACCACAATCGGGTTCGTTAAGATGGAGCGAAAACGGGCGCCTTTCATGGTAGCCAGGTGTTTCGACAGGTTGGTGGTCTTGTCGGTTCCCTGGTCGAGAACACCCTTGATGTTGTGTGTCCGGATGTGGTCCTGAATTCTGCGCGCTTCTGCTTCGGTGATTTTGTAGGTGTACAATTGCGCGTTGCCCCGCGCACCCCGGATTTCAAGCCAGGCGGCATCGGCATAGGCCGACCCGACTGAACTCTCTAACAGAATATTGTAAACACTCTCTTCGTTTTGCTCCGTTTGTATCGACTGGCTGATGCGCTGAAAGTTCACCACTTCCTCCAGTTTTTCTTCAAACACAGAAGAGGTGGGCAGGTTAAACAAAATAACGAGAAACGAGAACGAACTGTAGATGACCACAAAGCCGAACAAGGCCATATTGAAAATATGGGAACCAAAGTTGATGAACAGCTTCGACTGCTGACTCAGATTTTCAGAGTACGTCAGTACGGTGTACATGAAGTACGACAAGTAGAAGAAGGCCAGCACCAGCAGCAACAGGGAAGTCCACTTTTGCTTAAAGTTCAGGTAGGCCACCCATTTCATGTTGGCCGAGAGCACCAGGGCGAGTAAGCCGACCATTACCTGTATGAACGTGACCGTGCCGGGCGCCAGGCTGATGTTGATGCTGTCATAAATCAGCACAAAGAACATGGAGAACTCAAAGACCGACCACAAACGAATCAGCCACTTCGATTTTTGATACAGGATGAGTCGTTTCCAGGCGGTGTAAGCAGCCAGCAGGAAACTGATGAACAAGGCGAGATTAACCTGGTAGAGGAAATCCGCAAACAGGACATTCGACAGGAGTTTGTCACTGCCCACCAGCGATAACAACAGGCGAAGGGAGAGGGACAGCACCGTGGCAACCAGGCCGGTAGCAAATACTTTCCACAGCAAATCGGTAAAATTCAGCGCATCGTCTCTTTCTATGCGGTAGCGATAGTAAAAGAAAATGCACATGATGTAGATGTCCAGCATCACGCGAGGCAACCACACCGGCACATCCGGGTCAAGCCCTTTGATGTCGCTAAAAACTACCGTGATGTCCGAAAACACCAATATGAGCCACGCTACAATTGAGCCCAGGAAGGAAAGACGAACAATGGCCTTGTTTCGGAGCATAAAACCTCTTGGCGCGGGGGCGCCTGCACAATATTACTTCGATTTTATGACTTTAAACGGCAAAAAGCGGCTGCCGTTACTTGCGGCTGTAGTTGGGCGCTTCGCGGGTGATCATAACGTCATGCGGATGGCTCTCGGTAACACCCGCGGTCGTGATTTTCACGAATCGGGCGGTCTTGAGTTTGGCGATGTTTCGTGCCCCGCAGTAGCCCATGCCGGCACGAAGACCACCCACCATCTGGTACAATACTTCGGACACCAGCCCTTTGAAGGGAACCCGGCCGGATATGCCTTCAGGTACCAGCTTTTTTACATCATCTTCCACGTCCTGGAAGTACCGGTCTTTTGATCCGCTTTCCATGGCCTCCAATGAGCCCATGCCCCGGTACGACTTAAACTTGCGGCCCTCATAAATGATCACCTCACCAGGCGCTTCCTCCGTGCCGGCCAGCATCGAACCAATCATCACACTATCGGCACCTGCAGCCATTGCCTTCACCATATCGCCTGAAAAGCGGATGCCACCATCGGCAATAACTTTTACATCGGAACCTTTCAATGCACGAGCCGCTTCATACACAGCCGACAATTGGGGCAACCCGACACCGGCAACGACACGTGTGGTGCAAATGCTTCCCGGTCCTACGCCCACCTTCACAGCATCGGCACCTGCCTTGGCCAGTGCTTTGGCAGCTTCACCGGTGGCAATGTTGCCCACTACCAAATCAAGCGAAGGGAATTTGCGCTTCACTTTGGCTGCCGCCTGCATTACCCCTTTGGAGTGACCATGAGCGGTGTCAATGCTGATGACGTCAACCCCTGCGGCCCGCAGCGCCTCGATGCGCTCCAGTATATCCGGTGTTACACCCACTGCGGCACCCACGCGAAGACGGCCATATTCGTCCTGGCATGCATTCGGCTTGTTTTTCTTTTTCTGAATGTCGCGGAAGGTGATGAGGCCGGTAAGCTTGCCTTTCTTGTTCACAATGGGAAGCTTCTCAATCTTGTGTTTCTTCAATATGTTTTCCGCTTTCTCCAGCGTGATCCCTTCGGGTGCGGTAATCAGATTATCGCGCGTCATGATAGAGGCTACGGGGACGGAAAGATCTTTTTGAAACCGTAGATCGCGGTTGGTGATGATGCCCAAAAGTTTTCCGTTGGCTTCCACCACCGGAATGCCACCAATGCGGAACTCGCGCATGATGGCTTCGGCATCACGCACCGTGGATTTGATGCTGAGGGTTACCGGGTCCAGGATGAGCCCGCTTTGCGAACGCTTGACTTTTCGTACCTGGGCGGCCTGTGCCTCAATCGGCATGTTCTTGTGAATGAAGCCAAGGCCCCCTTCCAATGCCATGCTGATGGCCAGTTCGGCCTCGGTCACGGTATCCATGGCTGCGGAAATAATCGGAATATTCAGTTTTATCCGGGGCGTGAGGAATGACGTAGTGTCGGTCTCGCGCGGCAATACATCGCTGTAGGCCGGCACCAGCAGCACATCATCGTAGGTCAACGCTTCGAAAAGGAATTTGGAAGAGGGTAGGGCCATGGCAAATACGATTTAGGATTCGTTATTTGCCGGGCAAAGCTAATTGAATTTCGCCATATGCCAATGTCGGCTTCGGGTTAATTGGCTACCTTTACTACCACATTTTTTCACCTATGACCAAGCGTTTTTTTATTCTGGGCGTCTGCCTCACGTTTGCCGCTGGAGTGTTCGCGCAGACACAAACCGGCAAAGCTTCCTATTACGCGGATAAGTTTGAAGGACGCCAAACGGCCAGTGGCGAAAAGTATCGTCACAGCAAAATGACGGCCGCCCATAAGTTCCTTCCCTTCGGCACCAAGATCAAAGTAACCAACCTGGCCAACAACAAGGTGGTTGAAGTTGTGGTGAACGACCGCGGTCCGTATGTCGATGACCGCATTGTCGATCTCTCGAAGTCTGCGGCTGAGCAACTCGATTTTCTTAACCAGGGGCTTACCGAAGTACGAGTAGAGGTTGTTGACGCAGGCGATGGCCGAACGGGCAGCGTGGTTAACCCAATCGACCATGTGGCGGTGGATGAGAAAGAATTCTATGACTTTGAAATTGAACGCCTCCAACCAACCGGATTTGGCGTACAGATTGGTACCTATCAGGAATTGGTGAACCTGATGCGTCTGGCGGATAACCTCAAGAAGTCATATCAGAAAAAGGTAGTCGTTCAGGTGAAGGTGATTAATGGAGTAAAATATTACAGCCTCATCATTGGGGCGGCACCCAGCCGGGCAAAAGCAGAGCCCTTGCTGCGCGATGTTCGCAAGAAATTCCCAGACGCCTTTTTGGTTGAATACAACAAGATGAAGTAATGTGTTTGAACTTTGCGCAGGGTAATCGTGTCGTCTAGGTAACGGTTTGGTTTTGCCAGCTCTGGATATCTTTTTCATTTTGGGTTGCCTGGCCTCGGTGCTGGTCGGGGTGGTGTTGGGCATGCTGGGTGGGGGCGGCTCCATATTATCGATTCCCATATTGGTTTATCTGTTTGGCATCGAACCGGTATTGGCTTCCGCGTATTCCCTGTTTATTGTGGGCGTCACCAGCCTGGTGGGTGCCGTGCCCAAGTACCGCCAGCAGTTGGTGAATCTACGAACGGGTTTAGTGTTTGGCCTGCCTTCTATTCTGGCCATTTTTTTAACGCGGTCGGTGGTGGTCCCGGCCATTCCTGACATCGTCCTTTCGGTTGACGGATGGCATCTCACCAAGCGCATGCTCGTATTAGGCGTTTTTGCCATCCTCATGCTGTTGGCATCTGTTCCGTTAATCCGAGGCCGCCAGGACCTCGAATCCAATAGTCAGCGCTTCCGGTATTTCCTGCTCATGGTCGAAGGTATTCTGATCGGGTTCTTAACCGGGCTCGTGGGAGCCGGTGGAGGTTTCCTGATCATTCCGGCATTGGTATTTTTGACGGGTTTGAAATTTAAGACGGCCGTAGGCACGTCCCTTCTGATTATTGCCGTAAACTCGCTGTTGGGTTTTTTGGGTGATTTGGTCAACGGAACCCACCACATACAATGGGCCTTTCTGTTATTGGTGGCTGCGCTGGCCGTAGGAGGCATTTTTCTGGGTAACACCTGGGCAAAGCAGGTGTCCCCCATTAGGCTCAAAAAGGCATTTGGGTGGCTTACGCTGGTGATGGGACTTTATATATTATCTAAAGAAATCTTTTGAATTTCGTCAAATGAGCGGTTTTCGGGGGTGGAGGCGGCAATAATTGCTTCACTATTGAAACAAATTGCTTAACTATCAGTTATAATAGTATTGCTATCGTAATGATAAGTAACTATGGCGGCACTGGCATTCAAACTCAATGAGCACTTATACCTGCGTGATCCGCAGTCTACCCCGCTGGGTCAGCGCATCATCAGCAAGGGCGTTGAGATGATCGACCGGCTTGGGTTTGAGCAGTTTACATTCAAAAAGCTGGCTGAGGAGGTAGATTCCACGGAAGCATCTATTTACCGGTATTTTGAGAACAAGCAACGTCTGTTGCAATACCTGGTGGCCTGGTATTGGAGCTGGATCGATTATCGGCTGGACCTGTTCACGATGGGCCACACCGATCCGGTGGAGAAGCTTCGGGCCTGCCTACGGGTGTTGGCCGAAGAAAAGCGATTTGATCCATCATTTGAATTTGTGAACGAGGAAGCTTTGCATCGCATTGTCGTGGGGGAGTTAGATAAAACCTATCTGACCAAATCGGTGGACGAGGATAATAAAGAGGGCGTGTTTGGTGGTTTCAAGCTGGTGTGCCGCAGACTCTCGGATCTTTTGCGCGAGATCAATCCTCAGATTGAGTATCCGCGCGCGTTGGTGTCCACGTTGCTGTTAGCGTCAAAACAACAGCTCTTCTTTGCGCAGCACTTGCCGTCACTTACCGAGATCCAGGACGATGGAAATCCCCACGATGGGCTCTACCGGTTCTTTGAGCAAACGGTATTTCGAATTGTACAACCCGCTAAGTCCTGATCATGCTGAATACCGACCAAATACTTCGAATTCTAAATGAGTCAGCGCTGTTGCTGCGGCATGAGGTGAACATGGCCGACCTGCGCGGCCGCGAACTTTCCAATCGCAATTACGAAGCGGATGAAACCGATGAGTGGACGCGCGACCTGATTGAGACCGGTAACAATGTTCGGATTTTGTTTCTGGAATACGAACTCGAAAAGCCGGAGCTGATTCGTTTTACGAAAGAGCTGGATTTTCCGCTCTTGTTCCTGCGAAAAGAGGGCGGCCAGGTGGTGCCCCAATTGTTGGTTACCACAAAATCGGGCCATGAAGTGATCACCTTTTTCGCCCGCGATAATGAAGTGCAGAAGACAACACCGGTGGAAGCGCTCAAGTGGGTGTCCGAAAACGAAGAAGTTCGCTTCTTCGCAGTAGCGGCCTACGACCATATGGTGAGCGAGCCCTCCCTTGATGAGACCGGTGAACATCTTCACCTCACACCCCTGAGCCGGCTTTACCGCTTGCTGAACGCAGAGCGAAAGGAAATTCTATACATCCTATTCTATGCGGTAATTGTCGGATTGCTCAGCCTCGTGCTACCGCTCGGTATCTCCACTACCGTAGAACTGGTGTCGGGTGGTGTATTTTTCAGTTCGATCTATTTATTAATCGGTCTGATCATTTTTGGCGTAGCGGTGGGTGGGGTGCTGCAAATTCTTCAGTTGACCATTGTTGAAAATCTGCAAAGAAGAATTTTCACCAAAGCAGCCTATGAGTTCGCTTACCGCATGCCCCGCGTGCGCAATGAAGCCCTTCATGGTCAGTATGCCCCCGAAATTGTTAACCGTTTTTTTGATGTGATTATCATTCAAAAAGGGTTGCCCAAGTTACTGATTGACCTGTCCGCGGCTACGCTGCAGATTTTCTTCGGCTTGGTGTTGATCTCTTTGTACCACCCGTTCTTTGTTTTCTTCGGCATCACGCTGGTGGGTATTTTGATACTCATTTTCATGTTCACGGGCCCCAAAGGCCTTAAGTCATCCATTCAGGAATCGAAATACAAGTACAAGGTGGTTTACTGGCTCCAGGAGTTGGGGCGCGCCATCAATTCCTTTAAGGTGGTGGGCAACACGAATTTGCCTATTCGCAAGACCGATGCCAATGTGAATAATTATTTGAAGTATCGTAAGACACACTTTGGTATCCTGATCACGCAGTATGCCTACATCCTGTTTTTTAAAACCGGGATCACAGCTGCGTTGCTGATCATGGGGACCATTCTGGTGGTGGACCGGCAGATCACATTAGGCCAGTTTGTCGCGGCCGAAGTAATCATCATCCTTATTCTGGCGTCCGTGGAGAAAATCATCACCTATATGGACGTGGTGTACGACATGCTTACGGCAGTTGACAAAATTGGTCATGTCACCGACCTGGCGTTGGAACGGAGCGGTGGCGTTGATTTCCCGAAAAGCGTGTTAACCAAGCCGCTGGCAGTAGAGATCAAAAACCTCAAGTACAAATACCCCGAAGCCAGCGAGTACATCCTCAATGGAGTCTCCTTTTCCATCAAGTCTGGCGAGCATGTTTGTGTGTCCGGTCCCGGGGGTTCGGGAAAGAGCACGTTAAGCCAGGTGGTGGCGGGTTTGCAAAACCAGTTTGAGGGCATTGTCACGGTGGGTGGCTTTTCGGTTCGGGATTTGGATTTAACCAACCTGCGCGATAAAATTTCAAAAAATATTTCCGCGGAAGACTTGTTTGATGGTACGGTACTGGAAAACATCACCGTGGGTAAGATCAACACCACGGTGAAAGATGCCATTGAAGCGTTGGAGCGGGTGGAGCTTACCGATTGGGTGAACCAATTGCCTGACGGCTTAAATACCCATGTCATCAGTGGCGGTAAAGGACTTCCGTCATCGGTTATTCAACGGCTTATCCTGGCCCGGTGCATTGCCGAGAAGCCGCGACTGATTGTGCTACAGGATTTCTTTTTCGGATTGCGAAGAGCCGATAAGCAAAAGCTGATCGACATGCTGGTGGACAAAAACAATCCGTGGACTCTTCTTTCCGTGTCAAATGACCCGTTGATTATGGAAGCGTGCGACCGGGTGGTGGTGCTTGATCATGGAAAAGTTCGAGGTGTCGGTTCGTTCCGCGAGCTTTTGGATAAACAATTGTTGAACGATTGCCTCGAATAGTTATGCTGAACATATCCAAACAATCCGTGAACGACCGCCTTCCCAAGGATCGCCTCTATTCCCTCAAAACCCTGAAGGCGCCCAAAACGGGAAAAACAGTTGCCAAATGGCTCACGGGCATTGGCATTGTATTCTTTGTGGTACTGTTTCTTCCCTGGCAGCAGAATATTCGCGGTCGTGGAAAGGTGACGGCTCTCGACCCGGCCAACCGCCCGCAGACCGTGGAGTCGGCCATACCGGGTCGTATCCAGCAGTGGCATGTGCGCGAAGGCCAATATGTACATCGGGGCGATACGCTGCTGACGTTGTCCGAAATCAAGGAGAAATTCTTTGACCCGCAATTGCTGCAACGATTAAGAGAACAAATTGACGCCAAGAGCAGCAGTCTGGGTTCGAAGAACCAAAAAGCAAAGGCGCTGGAACGCCAGATCAAAGCGCTGCGCGAGGCAATGCAAAACAAGATTGATCAATCAAAGGCGAAGTTGGAAGCCGAGCGCGTCCGATTCCAAAATGCCGAGAATCAGTTTGAGCGAAACAAAAAGCTGTTTGAGGCCGGTAACATTCCGCTTACCAAATACCAGGACATTGAGTATAAGTTCCAGGGGGCCAAGGCTGATTTTGAAAATGCCCGAATTGAGTTAGATCGGGTAGAGGCCGAGTACCTCGATAAAATCAGTAAAGCTGAATCCGATTTTAGCAACACGCTGGCCGAAGTTTTTGAGACCGAAGGTGACATCGCTAAACTCCGGAACGAATACGCCAACATGCAAATCCGGAACCAGCAGTACCAGGTTATTGCCCCGCAGAGTGGTGTAGTGGTGAAAGCCTTGAAAGCCGGCATTGGTGAAACGATAAAAGAAAATGATGCCGTGTGTACCATCATGCCGGATGCCAATGACCTGGCGGTTGAAATGTACATTAAAGCCATGGATGTTCCCCTGGTGGCGAAGGGACGAAAGGTGCGGATTATGTTTGACGGGTGGCCGGCCATTCAGTTTTCCGGCTGGCCCAGCGTCTCGGTCGGAACGTTTGGCGGGCAGGTGGAGGTAATTGACTTTGTCAATTCAAAGCCGGGCGAGTTCCGCATTTTGGTGATTCCGGATAAGACGGATGAAACCTGGCCCAGGCAATTACGCATGGGCTCGGGCACCAAAGGCTGGGTGATGTTGAATGATGTGCCGGTTTGGTTTGAAATATGGCGGCAACTCAATGGCTTCCCGGCTACGCTCTACGAAGCGCCCGAGGACCCGCTCCATGAGTTGAAGAATCCGAAGGAGGAAAAGGACACTCAAGAGTGATGCAATGAAGAAGGCGTGGCAAATCGCGGTTGTAATCATCGGCTGTTTTACAGGCGGTGGGGCGCGGGCACAGGCCAGCATGGATCCGGTATTTCAATTACCGGATTCCGTAGCCCCTTTCACCCTTCAGCAGTTTTATGCTACGCTGCTAGCCTATCACCCGGTGGTTAAGCAAGCCATGCTGATGCCCGAAAATGCGCGTCAGGAGATACGCCTGGCACGGGGCGCCTTTGATCCCAAGCTGGAAGTGGGCATTGATCAGAAGGAATTTCAGGATAAGAGCTACTACAACTACACGGATGCGTACCTGACTTTCCCCAACCGCACTTTTCTTGAGCCGAAGATTGGTTTCGAGGACAACTCCGGTCAACTGTTAAATCCGGAGAGCACCATTCCGGGAGACCGCCAGTATTTTGCCGGGGTCAACGTGCCGATTGGCCGGGGTCTTTTTACAGACGAACGCAGAACTGCGATTCGCCAAGCCGAGTTGTTTCAGAATATTGCCGAAGCTGAGCAGATAAAGCTGATCAACAAAATCTTACTCAGCGCAGCAAAAGATTACTGGAACTGGTACAACAGTTACTATAATTTTCGGCTGCTTACCCGTGGGGCCGATATTGCGCGTGAAATTTTTCGCAGGGTGAAATTGAATGTGGAAATGGGTGAGGAGGCCGCCATTGACTCCGTTCAGGCCAAGATCACGTTGCAGACCCGCCTGGTTGAGCGGCAGGAAGCGTGGCTTGCCTTTCAGAATGCGGGTATTCGGTTATCGAACTACCTGTGGGATGAACAACAACTTCCGTTGGTGCTCACCGCGCGGGTAGCACCCGTGCTTGAAGCTACCGAACAAGGTACCCTAAGCCGGCAATTGCTGAGCGCTTTGGCCGATAGTGCGCGGGTCAACCACCCCGAGTTGATCAAACTCCGCAATAAGATTGATCAGCTTGAATTGGAGCGATCATTGGCCCGCGAATTTTTGAAACCGCGCCTTGACCTGAGTTACTATTTGCTCAGTCAGCCATCAGCAGAAAAGGTCATCGACCCGCTGAATGATTACAAATTTGGATTAGAGTTTTCCATGCCCATACTGCTGCGCAAGGAGCGATCAAAAGTGGCGATGACGAATATCAAGATTCAGTCGACCGAGTTTGAGCAAAGTCAGGCCGAGCGGGAAATTCTCAACGAAATCACAGCCGTATTTAACGACATCACCAATACCGCCATCATTATTGGCCAGCAGACGGACATGGTGAATCTCTACGATCGCTTGCTGGAAGCCGAGTTTCTGAATTTAGAAAACGGAGAAAGCGACCTGTTCAAACTAAACATTCAGCAGGAAAAGCTGATTCAATCGCAAACCAAGCTGCTGAAACTGAAATCCGAATACGAGAAACTCAAGGCGGAATTGTATTGGGCCGCGGGTATTCGCAACCTGAACTTTACCAACGACTAAACGCCTGCGAGAATAGCCTGAATCAATTCATTGGCAGCGCGTTCGCCCGAGGCTAGTGCGCCATTGACATTTCCGGCATCACCGCTGATGTCAGTATGCTCCCCGGCAAAAAATACGCGGTTGTTCAGCGGTGCGCTGATGTTGACGCGATCATCAGCCGTGGCACTCACCAGCGGGTAGGAAATTCCGCCTTTAAAGAAAGGATCGGCACCCCAGTCTTTGGCTAAGAAAATAGGCTCTTGTTCCAATCCATTGGCGTCAATGACCTTGCGGATGCGCAGCGTACCTTGCCCCACACCGTTGGCATCCTTAAATAAAGTGTCCAGTTCGGCCAAAACCGGATTGAGCATGTTTCGGCCTAAAGCCGAAAGGGTTTGGGCCCGTGAACCAAACACGGTAAGTGTCAGGGTGCGGGAGAACTGGCTGCGGCCCAGCCCGGTGTTGAAGTAATGCGGGCAGGTGTTGCCACCCCACAAATAGGAGGTGCCCGATCCCCAAAAATTCAGTTTGAAATCAATCATCATGCGCACACACGCATCCACGCCAAAGCGCGACATGGCGGTCGTCATGCTGCCCGGCAGCCCGGGTGCAAACTGAATGTCACCGGCTTTCAAAATGGCCAATGGGACGGCAACAATCACTTTGTTGGCTTCCAGTTGACTTCCATCCTGCAGGGTCAGCACCACTTTTTCACCGGCATAGGCAATACTTTTCACCTGGCGATTGAGTTGAACCAGCGGTTTCACTTCGCTAAAGCGTGAAAGTAAAATGTCCTGCATGGGGTTAGTGGCGACCACCCGGGTGCTGTTGTTGTGCGTGCGCCTGCCCAGGTCGGGCCCGACAATAGCCGCGTTAACCCGATCGGAGGATGAGCCAAAAAAATTTCCGGCCTGGGCGTTTAACAAGAGTTGAGCCCGGCTGCTGACACCGGCCGCGGTTTGCATAGACGCTGCGCCTCCTGAATAGCTCGGAAGAGCCTGCATGAAATTTTGAACGGCTACAAAATCGGCATCGTTGCCCCATTCGGTAGCTGTTTTTTGTTCGTTACCCAGAATGTACCGGGGTTGAGCTGCTTCCACGTCTACCAACGGAATGCCAAAGCTGCTGGCAAATGTGGCAAAGGCGGAATTCGATCCGTAGATTACTTCCGCACCCATCTCCACCGGGAAGTCTGCTCCTGTGGAGCTCAACTGAAAGGTATCGCTCGGGCGCACGAGCCGGTCGAGATTCTGCTGTTCATTTTGATTGCGCAAGGACTGAATGCGGCCACCCATCTGGTTGCTGGCTTCCAGCACGGTAACCTGAATCCCTTTTGATCGTAAGATATCGGCCGCGAACATCCCGGCTGCACCGGCACCAATAACCACTACGTTGCCATCGTAGGGAATCTCCGGCCCCGGATCATCCTTTCCACAGGCCGAGAGAAAGGACGGTAAGGCGGCACCGGCCGCAAGGCCGAGCCCAAGTTGTTTGAGAAGTTCCCTGCGATTCACTGAAAAGCGTTGAGATTAATTCGAAAGATACGTAACCTGCCGCTTTGCCAAAAGCACACCCTGAATACGCCCCGGGCACAAATGATAACCCCGCATTTTTTAAAGTCCGTGCTTTGCGCGAAAATCGCACCATGCAAGCTCCAACCCGACATCAACCCGCGGTCAAAAAGGTCTGCGTCATCGGCCCCGAATGTACCGGTAAAACAGATCTTAGCCAGCAATTAGCAACTCATTACAATACCGGCTGGGTGCCGGAGTACGCCCGAGGGTTCCTCAACAAACTCAACAGGCCCTATGTGCTGGGCGACCTGCTGCAGATTGCGCACGGGCAAATGCGATTGGAACAAGAGTGGGCGTATGAAGCCAACCGTGTTTTGATTTGTGATACCAACCTGATCACCCTGAAGATTTGGTCGGAATTCAAGTTTGGCCAGTGCCCGGAAGAAATTCTAAGGAACCATACGGCCTCTACCTACGATCTTTACCTGCTCACCTACATCGATGTACCCTGGGAGGATGATCCGCAACGCGAGCACCCCGACAAGCGTGAGCATTTCTGGCAGCTCTATAAAAAGGAAGTGGAGGACAGCGGTGTGCCGTTTGTTCAGATTGGCGGCAACCGGGACCAGCGCAAAGCCGCGGCTATCGCAGCCATTGACAAGTTGCTGGCAACCGGAAACCCTGCCTGATTTCGAAACGCTCCGCAGCCATCCTCATTCATGTCCTCACCTTACGCAGCCTTACGCATCCCGGAGTTCCGGCTTTTTGTAACCGCACGGGTGTGTGTTACCATGGCCATTCAAATTCAGGCTGTGGTGGTGGGCTGGCAGGTGTATGAAATTACGAAAGATCCGTTGTCGCTGGGTTTGATCGGCCTGGCGGAAGCCATTCCGTCTATCGCTGTAGCCCTGTATGCCGGACATGTGGCCGATGTCGTTCCGCGTAAGCGTATCATCATGGTCGGCCTTGCCACGTTGTTGTTGTGTTCAGCCGCGCTCCTCTTTTTTACGACAGATCCGGGCGCCTTTGTTTTCCAGTGGGGTGTGGTTCCGATTTACTCGGTGATTTTTTTAAGTGGTATTGCCCGTGGATTTATCTCACCGGCCCTGTTTGCCTTTATGCCCCAATTGGTACCCCGCGATGTTTTTCCGAATGCCATTACCTGGAACAGCACGTTGTGGGAGTTTGCCGCCATTGCGGGACCGGCTATTGGGGGCCTGGTTTATGGGTTTGCCGGCATCACGGCTGCCTACACGGTGGATGTGGCCTTGGTGGCGGCCGGGTTGCTGTTAGCGATGGCGATTGCCGGGAAGCCCGTGCCGCCTTCCACGGAGGAGCAGGGTGTTGTGGAGAAAATAAAGGCGGGTTTACGATTCGTGTTTCACAATAAAATTATCCTCAGCGCCATTTCGCTGGATCTGTTTGCCGTGCTGTTTGGTGGAGCGGTAGCGCTGCTGCCGATTTTTGCAGATGAGATTTTGAAAGTAGGTGAGATAGGTCTTGGTTTTCTGCGGAGCGCTCCTTCGCTGGGTGCCGTACTGATGGCCGTGTACATCACGCACCACCCCATTCGCCAGAACATGGGCAAAACGTTGTTGTGGGCGGTGGCTGGTTTTGGCGGCTGCATGATTGTGTTTGCCCTGTCGCAAAATTTCTGGCTGTCGATGGCCGTGCTGGTGATCAGCGGGGCGTTTGATTGCGTGAGCGTGATTGTTCGCAGTACGCTGCTGCAAACGCTCACCCCAGAAAACATGAAAGGCCGCGTATCGGCCGTAAACTACATTTTCATCGGCTCCAGCAATGAGATCGGTATGTTCGAAAGCGGGGTAGCTGCGCGTTTGCTGGGCGTGGTGCCCTCGGTGATATTTGGTGGTTGCATGACGCTCGGTGTGGTGGCCGCTACGGCCTGGCTCTCTAAATCGCTGCGGGAGTTGCAGTCGGTGAAATAACCTGGCCCGACATCACGCTGCGTCAGGCATTAAGGATTGCAGAAATCACAAAACTGCGCGCTCGCCAAAGAATCTGCGGCCGGTTCCTCCTGGCGAAAGCCACAATGGGTGCAAGAAATTATTTTGACTTTGGGCAGTCGTGTGGGACGTCCACAATTTTCGCAGGGTAGCCCGGCCAGCCACGTTGTATCTCCAAATCCGGGCCACCGGCATTGCGGGCAACGGTTTTGAAGCCGGGCGAACAGTTTGCGGGCCGCGAGCTCGATCACCTGCATACGCGTGGGGTTAAAGTTGGCCCGCATATCGGTCTCTACATGCAATGAGCCGTACTGGTCGAACAGCATGCGCAGAACATCCCAGTTGGTTATTCCTTTGTGGAGATGGCGGATTTGCCCACCGTCCATTTTTTTGACGATCAATCCATGCGAGGGAAATTTTGCCTCATGGGCGAAACGTTCCAGTTGCGACCAATCGCTGACGACAGCCGAATGGTAGTTGGTGTCGGTGCTCGTCACGAGCTCGATTACTTCGTGGTTGTTTTCCAGGTCAACCCACATCACGATTTCCTGATCACCCGGCACCCAGGGAAATTCGGGATGGGGACCAAATGAGCCTTCGCTGCCCAGGCCCAGTGTCTCGCCTGTGGCGAGAAGAGCAGCCGTGATTTTTTTTCGCAGCGTGGTCACGGGGTCGTCCACCCGTTCGACTTCACCACTGAATGTGCCGAACTGATCCGTGTTGATGTTTTTGGGCACACGCCAGGGAAGGCCCAGGTGAAAAAGCAAGAGCGGGCCCAGGACCCGCTCTTTTTCATGCTGCGTGGCAATAACAACCGTGCGACCCGCCCAAATAGAATCCGGTGTGGGTGCGCCAGCCGCCATGCCTACTGACCCTGGCCTAACGAGAAGCCGGGTTCACCGTTGAACGTGTACAGGTTTTCGGTCTTGATGATTTCCAGACCGGCATCGTGTACTTGCTTCATGATGTTCATCGCATCGACATAGCTAGACGGTTTCAGTTCGGCATTCTTGAACCGGCAACGCCAGTGATCCGTACAGAACGTTTCCGGGAAACCATCCGGGTATACTTTTACTCCGCGGTTGGTGATCATGCTAAAGACCATGTTACCGCCTTTAATATTTTTTATTTGCTCACCCAGTTTGTTAGCATCGCGGTTCTTGAAACTCACAAACACATCAATACCCACCAGCTCTTTCTTGCTTTCCGGTGTCGGTTTCAATTTCACCTCAATGGTTTTGCCAACGGCCTTGGAGTAATCAACGGCCTTCAACTTCGAAGGCTTCTGGCCGAGGCGCGCAATAACGGCTTGTGCAAACTCTTTGGTGCCTACTTTCTGCTTGCTGGTGCCCTCGTCATACACATCATAGGTGTGGATGCCGTCTTCCAGTGTTTTCAGCCACGCGTTGTGCACTTTTTCGGCAATCGGTGCCTGGTTAATGTGGATGAGCATTTGTACAGCACCTAACAACAAGCCCGAAGGGTTGGCTACATTCTGGCCTGCTCTGCGCGGGGCGGAACCGTGGATGGCTTCGAACATGGCGAAACCAGCACCAATGTTGGCCGAACCGGCCAAACCCACCGAACCGGCAATCTGTGCCGCTACATCGGAAAGAATGTCACCATACAGGTTAGGCATTACAATTACATCAAATGCTTCCGGTGTGTCCGCCAGTTTAGCGGCTCCGATGTCTACAATCCAATGCTCTTTCTCCAGATCCGGATACTCGGCTCCGATTTCGTCAAACATTTTGTGGAACAACCCATCGGTGAGTTTCATGATGTTGTCCTTGCTGAAGCACGTCACCTTCTTGCGGCCGTACTGGCGCGCATATTCAAATGCATAACGAATAATTTTTTCAGTTCCCGGCCGGCTGATCAATTTCAAACACTGCACCACTTCATCCGTCTGTTGGTGCTCAATGCCGGCATACAGATCTTCTTCGTTTTCCCGCACAATCACCACATCCATCACCGGGTGCTTGGTTTGCACAAAGGGATGGTAGCTGTTGCAGGGGCGCACGTTGGCAAACAGGCCCAGCATCTTGCGCGTAGTTACATTCAAACTTTTAAACCCACCGCCTTGCGGGGTAGTGATGGGTGCCTTCAGGAAAACTTTTGTTCTGCGCAACGATTCCCAGGCGCTGGGATCAATACCCGCAGTGTTGCCCCGCAGGTAAACTTTTTCACCGATCTCAATTTCTTCAATTGCCAGTTCGGCTCCGGCTGCCTGAATGATGTCAAGGGTTGCAGCCATGATTTCGGGTCCAATGCCGTCACCATAAGCTACCGTAATGGGTGTTTTTGCCATGTTTTCCGTAAAATTATTTGGGCTGTAAAAGTAATGCTACTATCTTGAAAAACATTAATTTGAGTCATTAAAAAACCCCTAATTGGGGTGTTTTTGGCCTGCACCCGCTAAACAAAATGAGCTGGCACCTGCAAATTCAGATGAACGACAAGCTTTATCTGCGCGACCCTATGAGTTCGGCTTTGGGGAAACGCATCTTGGCCCAGGGCGCGGCCATGATCGATCGGCTGGGGTTGGAGGAGTTTACGTTCAAAAAACTGGCCACCGAACTTCATACCAATGAGTCGAGTGTGTATCGGTACTTCGAAAACAAGCACCGCCTGCTGATCTACCTAACGGGTTGGTATTGGCGGTGGCTGGAGTATCTGGTGGTAGAGCACACGACACGCCTGAAAGTGCCGGAGGAGAAGATTGATGTGGTGCTGAATATCTTGATGCTGCGCGAAGGCGAGAACATCAACAGCGGATCAGGCCTGGATAAAACCGTACTGCACAATATTGTGATTAAGGAGGGATCGAAAACCTACCTCACCCGCCACGTCACGGATGACAATCAGCAGCAGTTTTTTAAACCGTACAAAGATTTGTGCGGCCGCATGGCGGCCATCTTTCACGAAATCAATGCCGAATATCCGTTTGCGCGCTCACTGGCCAGCACGCTCATTGAGATGTCGCATTATCAGTACTACTTCATGAATAACCTGCCCTCGCTTACTGACTTCGGGCAGGACAAGAACGTTAATGAATTAATGCGGTTTTTGAAAAGCCTGGCGATCAGCAGCCTGACAGCCCCGGCCGAAGCCACCCGCCACTAACCGATTACCCGTTCCTTTTCTCTATTTTTGCCTCGCAAAAAATTTTGGCGAATGGCAAAATCCGTACGCGTGGGTTTGGTGCAAATGAGTTGCAGCGCAGACCCCGAACAGAATCTTCAGAAAGCGGTAACCAAAGTGCGCGAGGCGGCCGCCAAAGGGGCGCAGATCGTGTGCCTGCAGGAGCTTTTTCGTTCGCTCTATTTCTGCGATGTAGAAGACTACGAGAATTTTAAGCTGGCCGAACCGATCCCGGGCCCGTCAACCGAAGTACTCGGCCAGCTGGCCAAGGAGTTGGGCGTGGTGATCATTGCTTCGCTTTTTGAAAAGCGCACACAGGGCGTGTACCACAACACTACGGCCGTGCTGGATGCCGATGGCAGCTACCTGGGCAAGTACCGGAAAATGCACATTCCCGATGATCCTGCGTACTACGAGAAATTTTATTTCACCCCGGGCGATCTGGGCTACAAAGTTTTCAAAACGCGCTTTGCCACCATCGGTGTGCTGATTTGCTGGGATCAATGGTATCCGGAAGGCGCGCGCATCACCGCGTTGATGGGCGCGGAGATTTTGTTTTACCCGACTGCTATCGGCTGGGCAACGGCCCAGGATGAGGCCACCAATACCGAGCAGTACAATGCGTGGCAGACCATACAGCGCAGCCATGCCGTAGCCAATGGCGTGCATGTCGTGAGCGTGAACCGCGTAGGATTGGAGCAAAACGGAGCGATGAAATTCTGGGGCGGCTCGTTTGTGGCCAATCCGTTTGGCAGCCTTTTATACCTCGCTTCACACGACCGGGAGGAAGTACACGTGCAGGAAATTGACCTGGATAAAACAGATCGCTACCGCACGCATTGGCCTTTTCTCCGCGACAGACGCATTGATTCCTATCAACCGATTTTGAAACGGTTTATTGATGAGTAGGTAGCGTGATCGCTAAGCTGGACAAAA
>ERZ1066128.135-NODE-135-length-35578-cov-14.591786_pt1 | contig 35578 bp, 27 predicted proteins | sample MGYA00382775_ERZ1066128 | MGnify/ENA primary metagenome ERZ1066128 (study PRJEB33369, sample SAMEA5778358) | biofilm metagenome | biome: Industrial cooling water; feature: Water cooling tower basin; material: Biofilm | place: United Arab Emirates | collected...
TGTACAGTTGCACCACCTCTGCGCCATCGCGCGTGCCGGTGTTTGTTACTTCAATGCTGGCCGTTACCGTGTCGCGTGCCGTCATTTCGGTGGCACTCAGGGTTACATCGCCATAGCTGAAGGTGGTGTAGCTTAAACCAAAGCCAAACGGATACAACGGTTCATTGGGCACATCCAGGTAGTTCGACTGAAATTTGCTGAACCACTTGCCCGTGAGCGGGCGCCCGGTGTTCTTGTGGGCATAGAAAATCGGTACCTGGCCGAGGTGCTGCGGAAATGTGGTGGTGAGTTTTCCCGAGGGGTTCACCTCTCCAAACAATACATCGGCAATGGCATCGCCCGCTTCACTGCCGCCAAACCACACGTTAAGGATGGCGGGCACTTGCTTGCTTTCTTCCGTGAGTACAAGCGGCCGCCCGGTGAAGAGCACCAACACTACTGGCTTGCCGGTGGCGATCAGCGCCTGCAATAAATCTTTTTGGGTTTGCGGAATCTCGATGTTTACACGACTCGAAGCTTCGCCACTCATTTCAGCCGATTCACCAAGTGCAGCCACGATCACATCCGACTGCCGGGCGAGGCGCACGGCTTCCTCGCGCAAAGCGGCTTCGCTGCGGTTGTCGCGGTTGAGGCCCTTACCAAACATCGTAGCGTTTTCTTCCAGCACGGCATCGGCATCGAGATTCGAGCCTTTGGCATACACCACGCGGGCCTGTGTTCCCACCGATTTCTGTAATCCGCTCAACAGCGGAACAGATTCGGCATGACGCGCGGCCACACTCCACGTGCCCGCCATGTTCACGGCCGTATTTGCCAGCGGGCCCACCAGCGCAATGGTACCCTGCTTCTTCAGCGGCAGTACGTTGCCTTCGTTGCGCAGCAGCACAAAACTCTGGGCTGCAATTTTTCTGGCCGTGGCCCGGTTGTCGGACGTAAACACTTCTGTTTTGGCACGCTGTTCATTGCAATAGCGGTACGGATCGTCAAACAAACCGAGTTTGAATTTGGCTTCAAGAATTCTGCGGCACGCTTGTGTGATTTGTGCTTCGGTGATTTTGCCTTCGTCCACCGACTTCTTCAAGGTGGTGAGTAATCCTTCGCTCACCATATCCATGTCGAGGCCGGCCGCCACCGCGCGGGCCGATACTTCCTGAAGATCGCCAATGCCGTGCGCAATCATTTCGCTCACGCCCGTATAATCGCTCACCACAAAACCGGTGAAGCCCCACTCCTTGCGCAGCAAGTCGGTAAGCAACCATTGGTTGGCCGTGGCCGGGATGCCGTCAATTTCGTTGAACGAGGCCATCATGCTGCCTGCACCCGCTTCCACAGCCGCTTTGTAGGGCGGCAGATAATCGTTATACATGCGATGGCGGCTCATGTCCACCGTATTGTAGTCGCGGCCCGCCTCAGACGCACCGTAAAGCGCAAAGTGTTTCGTGCACGACATAATGGTGTTGGGTGCACTGAGATCGGTGCCCTGATAGCCGCGCACCATCGCGCGGGCAATTTCACTGGCGAGGTAGGGATCTTCGCCATTGCCTTCGGAAATGCGGCCCCAGCGCGGATCGCGGGCGATGTCCACCATGGGCGAGAAGGTCCAGTTGATGCCATCGGCACTGGCTTCCTGCGCGGCCACGCGCGCGCTTTGCTCAATCGCCTGCATGTCCCACGTGCAACTGAGGCCAAGCGGAATGGGGAACACCGACTCGTAACCGTGAATCACATCCATGCCAAATAACAGCGGAATTTTCAGTCGGCTTTTCTCCACGGCAATCTGCTGCATCTCGCGAATGGCAGCCACGCCTTTGATATTGAATAATCCGCCCACGCTGCCTTGTTCGATTTTCTTTGCGATGTCTGAATTCAGCGCCTGGCCCGTAGTGAATTGCCCGGCCGAGGGCAGATTGAGTTGGCCGATTTTTTCTTCAAGCGTCATCACGCGCAACAGCGAATCCACTTTCGCATCCATGGCAGTGGTAGCCGATTTTTTTTCGCAGGCTACGAACGCGCACGCCAGCAAACCAAAAACAAATAATTTCTTCATACATCAAATCAGTAAGTAAATCCAAGTTTTGTAAGGCCTTGTTGTACCTCGGGGCACGACATGAACAGCTCCCATAAAAGTCCGCTGCGGTGGTTTTCCATCATCACCACAATCGGGCCCTGATCAATGGCGAGGTACCACGGCTTCTGCCAATCGAAGTGCTCGCTGAAGCCATCGTAAAAACCATATTGATCAAAAATCTTCGTGCCGAGGCTATCGTAGAAATAACGCATGGCTGCCTGGCTCTCCTCGGGCGTGTACGGAAAAGACGACAACGCGGCCGTGGGCGAGATTACGCCTTTGTCTTCGTTGGGACTGTGTGCGGCATAAAACTTTATCGAGTAACCGGCCGTGAGGCCCCAACTGTTCGGGCCATAGCCTTTGTACTGGAGTGGATTTTCTACACAATAGCGGTAGTTGATGAGCGTGTGATTAACATTATGTTGCCAGTAATCGGCATAGGCATCTTTCAGCTTGCGCGGATCAAGGCCCAGGAATGAATAGTGCGACCAAAACAGCGGGCCACCATACTGGGGCGCTCCATTGTGTTTAAGGCTGAGGTGCAAACCGTACTGGCGATGAGCCGTATCGTTGCGGATGGCGCCCTTGCGGGCCCAGCCTTCGTGGTAGGCTTCGGCCGGAATGCCGTGCGTGGGCGATGCAGCTGCCAGCACATAGGTGATGAGACATTCGTTGTACCCCTCAAGCGGAAAGTTCATGGCCCACTGTTTGTCAGGCGACCAATGCCAGTACAACACGTTTTTGTTTCCGTTGCGGTACCAATCCCATTCCACCCCACGCCACAGCGTATCAATTTTCTGAGCAAGCGCTTGTTCTTCTGCAGTTCCGTCTTTGAAATATTGCCGGGCACAGAGCAAGCCTTGTACAAGGTACGCGGTCTCCACCAGATCGCCCCCGTTATCGTTCGCGCTGAAGGGTTTCACCTTGCCGGTTTCGCCATACATCCAGTGTGGCCAGGCGCCATGGAAGCGGTCCGCTTTCTCCAGCCAGTGGGTGAGTTTGGTGAGGTGCGCCACGCCTTCTTGGCGCGTGATAAAACCCCGCTCGATGCCCACCAAAATGGCCATGATACCAAAGCCCGTGCCCCCCGAAGTGACTACGCTCTTATCGTTATCCGGATAGTCGTTATCGAGGTGAATGCGCTCGCACGCAGCTCCGGATACCGGCTCCGCGCCCTTCCAGAAATACTGAAAGGTATTGTGCTGCACGAGTGTGAAGAGTGAGTCGTCAGTCAGTGCCCGCGCACCTTCCGGTTTTGAGCCTCCGCAGCCAATCAACCCAACGAATACCACACTGATAAAAAGGAAGCTGATGATTTTTCCCATATCTCAAAAATTGAAGCCTAGTTTGGTCAAGCCGCTCTGCACCTCAGGGGCGGACATAAAAAGATCCCACAGCAGGCCGGTTCTGTGATTTTCAATCATGACGATAATTGGCCCCTGATCAATCGCCAGATAGGAGGTTGCGGTCCAGTTTTGCGTAATGTTGAAAGCGTCATAGAATCCATAGGTTCCCCAAAGACGATCGCCCAATGTGTAATAAAAAAACTTTAGTGCCAGCATGGACTCATCCGGTGTATAGGGAAATGACGAGAGAGCGGCCGTTGGGGAAATAACACCGAGGTCATTGGTGGGTGAGTGTGCCGAATAGCCCATGTGGTTATCGCTGGCCGTCAGGCCCCAGTTATCTCCGCTATAGCCCACAAATCGTTGCGGGTTTCGAATACAATACTTCCTGTTAATCAAAGAATGGTTGCGGTTTTGAAGGAAGTAATCGGAACACCAGGCATCACCAAGCCCACGCGGATCGAGCCCCAGAAAAGAATAATGAGCAAAAAACAGCGGCCCTCCGTAAGCGGGGCCCAGGGGCAACTGGATTCCTTCATAAGTATTTCCATTTCTCATATTCCCATTGCTCGCCCAACCATTATCATACACAGGTTTGGGGATGGTATGCGTGGGTGAAGCCGCTGCCAGCGTATATACAATCAACGACTCGTTCCAACCTTTGATTTGCATGTTCATGGTCCACTGCTTATCGGGCGACCAGTGCCAGTATAACGTGTTCTGATTATCACGCCTGAACCAATCCCATTCAACCGCCTGCCAAAGTTGGTTGATGCGGTTAATGAAATCCTGTTCGGCCGGCTCAACCGGATTGAGGTACTGACGAAATGTTATGAGGCCTTGAATTAGAAAAGCAGTCTCGACCAGGTCTGCACCGTTATCATTCGGACTAAAAGGAATCACTCTACCGGTATTCCCATTCATCCAGTGTGGCCAGGCACCATGAAAACGATCTGCCGTTTCAAGAAAATCGAGAATACGATCCAATCTTTGAAGGCCCTGCGCACGCGTAATGAAGCCTCGTTCTATGCCAACAATCAAAGCCATTATGCCAAAGCCAGAACCACCTGCGGTAACTAAATCCCCTGACGTGTTTCTTTCCCGTGCCATACCGCTGGCAGGGTGCGCAAAATCATAGAAGTATTTGAATGTCTGTTCTTGAACAAGGGTCAGCAGTTGATCATCACTAACCACGGGAAACTTGGGTGTCAGATCAACTTCCGTATAAAAGTTTCGGGTAAACGTGGTGTGTACTTCGTTATTGACGCCCCGTATATCTCCGGAAATCCAAAGCTGGTGACGGGACAGGTGAGTGAGTAATTGCGTTGGTTGAATCTTCACAGTAGTAGTTCCCTCCAGGGTAACCGTGGAAGGGGCAAGGCCGGCCTGCCCGGCAATTCTGAAATAGTCTCCCGTAACGGTTAGCGGATCAAGCGCCTGGGAAAAAGTGATTTCAACCTGGACATTCCGTTTAGTGTTGATAATAGGGTTGGTGGAAAGAACATCCTGACCATCAAATTTCAAAGACGTTATGGTTAAATTGGCAGCAGCTGTTGAAAATGAAATGGTGATTCCGGGGAACACTTCACCACTTCCCCCCGCGAGGGTATTGGATATCTCAATCTGGTAGGAATGATTGGCTTTTAGATTCGCGGCCGGTTGTGCAGAAATCGTGCGGCCATTGTCCAAAAAAGTGAAAGCCAGTGGCACAACGGCACCGCCTGTTTCGCGTAATACAAATGACGAGGGCACCCGTGCGGCATCGAGAGTGGCGGAAAATGTGGCCACGATGGGTTGATTGGTGGGAGCATCCTCATTTGTGCCCTGTGGTTGCAGGGCATAGGCTCCTACCCTGATTTGCGACAACTGGAGAACGCTGGTTGTCGGTTGAGGGTTATCTGAGCAACCCGAAACCAAGGTTGCGGATACAACAACAAGTAGTCGAAAAAATGATTTAATCATATTAAAAAAAGGGAGGGCCCGCTTACGCGGCTACCCTCCCTGTCAATGAGTCTTACGATTACGGTTTACCGGAGTTGTACATCGCAGTAACTTCTGCCTGCGTCAATGCTTTATGGTAAACAATCAAGTCATCCATTAAACCGTGGAAATGGTTGGCTCCGGGGGCATCATAGTTACCCCAAGGTTCATTATCCCAAAGTGTGCCGCCTCGCGAATGCACAAACCCAAGGGCAAGTTCATCGAGAACGTCCGGAGCAGCTCCACGCCAGCTGAGGCCAGTGGCAAAACGGGGATTTGCATCATTTGGCCAGTTGTCAAAATCCTGCTCTTTGATGCGCTCACCGTTCAAATACACCGTACCTACCCGCGTTGGCGCATTGTAAACAAAAACATAATGAGCCCACTGGTCTTTGATGACTGCACTCATCCCAGCCGGACGGAAATCCTTGGAAAATGTCCATCCCTGCCAGCCGAGGTTACCTTCACCATCGGCCCACATATCTTCGCTAAACTTACCTGCACCCGCGGGATTGGTGTGCGCATAGGCAGCAGCGAGTTTAAAGGCATTATAGCTTGAGAAGATTTCCATTTGAAAACCATTGAATGCTCCCAAGCCAAGAACAAACTGACCTTTTGCAAGCGAAGAATTTGGTCTAACCCAAATACTCAAAGCCCAGCTTCCGTTATTCATGAACTGGCTGCCATTGGCATATTCAATAATACTGGTTGTGCCGTTAAAACTGGCTGCTTTGCCGGCTTCTGCTTTGCGACCGGCCACATAGGTAATACCTACCGTTCCGTTTGCCTTAGGCGTACGTCCTCCAATGATGTCATTGGCGTTATCCTCAAACGTAAAATGCGCAAATGCACCGGGCACCGCAAATGTTCCCTCTGAAGTGAAATTCCGCTCGATAGCTGCCGTAAGCGTTTTCCCCTCCGTGCTCTTCAAGCCTGCGCCAAAGTTCAGGATGAACAAGCTCCCGGTACCGAAGTCACTATTGGGTGCAATGGTTACCTGATTTCCACTTACGGTTACCGTAACGGGCACATTCTGCGAATCGAACTGACGCACCAAGGTAATGGCACTTGTTGACGCCTGGTCAACAGCAACATTGAACGTAGCGAGAATATCAGATGTTACCGGGATGCCGGTTGCACTGGTCGCCCCATTCAAATCGACCCCGTTTGCCGTAAGGCTAACCAGCGTTAATGCCGGGGGTTCATCATCGTTACAACCGGTAAACACCGTTACCAGCATCAGCACGGAGGCCGCAAGCCCCGCCAACCCCATCATCCATTTTGCTTTTTTCATAGTTTGTAAATTGGTTTTTGGTTAAACATGATTATCACAGTGATCTATTAATTATCCCAACCGGGATTTTGATCCAGCTTTCCTTGGGTTAAGTCTATCTCCGTCTGGGGTATGGGCAATAGTTCGTGCTTACCGGCCACAAAGCCCAAAGGCCCCAGCACGGCTGAAGCCCTGCCGGTTCGCACGAGATCCCAGAAGCGGTGCCCCTCAAGCGCCAACTCCACCCTGCGTTCGTGAAGAATGCGATCGCGCAGTTGATCTTTATTGGTTGTCGTTACATCCGGTAAAATGGTATTATTCCCCTCGCGAGCTCTCTGCCGCACCCGGTTCAGGTGGGTGTGGGCTTCCGTGGGGCGGTTATCTTCGTTAAGTGCCTCCGCAGCCATTAACAAGACATCCGAAAAACGGATGAATCTGCGATTATGACCGAATGACGGAGGAACACGGTTGCCCGGTGTCCAAACCTTTTGATTGTAACATTCAATTTCCTCCTGCCCAAACGAATCGGTGGACAAATCCGGTGTAGTACCATCGCCAAGAATGGTTACGCCATCCAATACTTCGCCAAGAAAAATAACGGTCGACTCCAGTCGCGGATCACCCGGTTCGAAGGAATCCCTCAGGTTCTTTGTGGGCCGATTAAAACCCCAACCACGATTAGGTGTACCGCGAACGGCCTGCACGTTGCCATATTGGTTACCTCCATTGGCAACGCCCTCCTCTCCAAAAGAAGCTACTTCAAAAACGGACTCTATACCGTGCTCACCCGTAACTGCGTGAGCATTATCAAAATCGGGTTCGAGATCATACTCGATGGAATTGATTACTTCCAGCGCATAGGTGGCGGCCGATGCAAAATCATTTTGCGCAGTACTTCGTCTGGTTAAGTAAACCTTTGCCAGCAGGGCGCGGGCAGCCCCTTTGGTTGCGCGCCCACGATCGTTTGCCCCATACGCTGATTTTTCAGGCAACACGCTTACTGCAAAAAGAAGATCATCAATGATGAGCTGATAGATTTCTTCTCTTGAGCTTCGGGGAAGTTGCCCGGTTTCTGTAGTGGTTAGTTTGGGCACTCCTCCGAAGCCCCGCACCAAGTCGAAATAAAAAAACGCGCGTAGAAACCGGGCCTCGCCCAGGTATCGGTCCTTCAGGGTTCCATCCATTTGAATTGAAGGAACCTTTTCGATGACCACATTGGCTCTGCGGATGGCCAGGTAAAGTGTATTCCACCAGCGCAAAATGGCACCTTCAGTTTTGATATGCTGAAAGCGGTCAAATGGGCCAATCGTGGCAGAGGCATCATCCGGATTGCTGCCTTTGGCGGCATCGTCAGACATGATGTCGAAAATCGGGAACAGCCCGGTGTTGAAGTTTGGATCGCGCAGCGTGTTGTACACCGCGTTGGTAGCCAGCAAAGCATCAGAGGCGGTTGTGGGAAAACTCGCCTGCGTAAGATTACCCTGCGGTGGCTTTTCCAGAAATTCCTCACAGGAAAAAAGCAGCACACCAAGTGTTATCATGGTGGCTCGGAGTAAACGAAAGCTAAACGTGCTCATAATCCTGAACCTTAGAATGTTAAATTCATGCCGACTGAAAAAATGCGGGGTACCGGATACGAGGCCACATCAAGTGCATTGAGCACTGGGTTGCCCCCAACCAGGTCAGGGTTATATCCGGTAAACCGACTGATGGTAAAAAGGTTTGTCGCCCGCAGGTAGACACGCGCATTTTGCATTGAAGCCCGTTCCGCAAACGAGCGTGGAAGGTTGTAGCCGAGCGTAAGATTGCGCAAGCGAAGAAACGAACCATCGTAAATGAATCGGGAAGAGGGCTCGTAGTTGATGCCCCCATTACTCGGTCTTGGTTCGGTATTGCTTGTCCCCTCTCCATCCCAGAAATTGAAATACCGCTGTTCAAAATTGTACGGGTCTGGCCTTACGGTTTCCTTGGCGTTAAAGATTTTGTTTCCGCTTTGGCCCTGGAAATCAAATGCGAGATCAAAACCACGGTATTCCGCAGAAGCGCTCAACCCATACAGCAGTTTTGGTATTGGTGATCCCAGATTCGTCCGATCTGCAGCTGTCAATTGCCCGTCCCGGTTCACATCTTCAAACTTGAGATCTCCAACGCCCGTTTGCGAAAGGTGCGGGTAGGAGGCCAAATCGGCTGCGCTCTGGAAGACTCCGATTACGTTATACCCGTAAAATGAACCAATCGGCACCCCGGGTACTGTGCGGGTAACCGGGCGACCGTTGAAAAGTCCGGTTAACTGCTCATCTGCCTCACCCGTTCCGCTAACCTTCAGCGTCTCGTTATGAATAGTTGTAGCATTGACGTTGACGTTGTATTTGATACCTCTCACTTCACTTCGCCACCCCGCCAAAAACTCAAAGCCCCGGTTAAGCACCTGGCCGGCATTGAATGTGATCAGGGCTCCATCGCCATTGCCAAAATAGCCTGGCACCGGCAGGTCAATCAGAATGTCATCGGTTACTCGATTGTAGTAGTCAATCTCAGCCGTCAGTCGATCATCAAAAAAACCCATTTCCACACCAATGTCGATTTGCTGTGTGTTTTCCCACTTCAAATTCGGATTTCCCGAAATGCCGTACGTGGCCCCGGGATACTGATTATCGGCTCCAAAAAGTGCGTTGATGCCATTGAGCACGAGTGAATATTGCCGGAGGTAATTTATTTTCTCGTTGCCCGTAAGCCCCCAACTGGCTCGCACCTTAAGATTTGAAAACGGGCTGCCTGCCATGAACGGCTCGTTCATCACATTCCACCCCACGGCCAGTGATGGGAAATTAGCGAACCGGTTGACATCCGTGAATTTGGACGATCCATCGCGTCTGAAGGTGGCGGTAAACAGGTACTTGTCCCTCCAGGTGTAATTCACCCGGAACAAATACGACATCATAGAAAAGTTAAATCCCGGATCAACCCCATTGCTGGCAGAATTGGGACTCACCAGATTCGGAAATATGTTGACGTACCAAAAGTCCTCTCCGGATCTGATCAAATTCTCCGCTCCAAGAAACACGGTTTCCGATGACGACTGCTGAACGCTGTATCCCGCAAGCGCATTAATGCGATGATTCCCAAATGACTTATTGTACGTTAATGTGTTCTCCCAAAGCCAATCGACCCGGTCAAAATATCCTTTACCAAGATCATCGGTGGCGTTTTGCTGCTGGGGATTAACAAAAAAAACGGGCGTGTAACTGGTCGCTTTGTTATACTCCATGTCCACGCCAAAACTTGTTTTGAATGTGAACCCTTTTAAAAAGTCAGCCTCTGCGTAAATGTTGTTCACGCTCCTAAGCCCACGGTTAAAACTGTTGGTATACTCAATATCGGCCAGCACATTACCAACCCCTGGCACGGGCGAAAACGAACCATCGGCTTGAAACGGTTGAATGGTTGGCCATGCCCGGTACACATTAAATACGGCATTGCCGGCTGTGTTCTGTTGTTCGTAGGGCGTAAAGGACAAGTTGCTACCTAAGCGAAGAAACTTGGCCAGATTCAGGGTGTTGTTAAACTTCAGCGTGAACCGGTCATAGCTGGACTTTGTGATGATGCCATCCTGACTAAAGTACCCCAGCGAGGTATAATACTGAAACTTTTCAGAGCCGCCCGAAAACGAAACCTGATAGTTTTGCATCGGAGCCGTCTCAAAAATCAGATCCTGCCAATTCGTATTTGGTACAGCGTCAATATTGTTGTAGGTACCCGGGTTGATTTTGTTTCTGACAATAGCGTACTCACGACCATTCAACAAGTCAATTTCTCGAGGTACCTGCTGCAAACTGTACTCGGCCACCACATTGATGGTAGGAAATTCATTACCGGCTGCCCGCCCCTTCTTGGTGGTCACCAGAACAACTCCATTGGCTCCGCGTGATCCATAGATGGCTGTGGCGGATGCGTCCTTCAAAACATCAATTGACTCAATGTCGGCTGCACTCAGAAAATCAATATTCTGTAAGATCACTCCGTCTACCACAAAAATCGGAGAGGAGTCATTGAATGTACCTATCCCGCGGATGCGCACATATGTACCAGCCCCCGGAGCGCCTGAGAATGATGCCACCTGCACACCCGGCACTTTGCCCTGCAACGACTGCATGGGGTTGATGGCCGGCACACGCGTTAAATCGGCCCCCCGCACCGAAGACACCGAACCGGTCAGGTCGGTCTTCCGAACGGTACCATAACCAATCACGATCACCTCTTCTAAAGCCGTGCGATCTTCGTCTAGTTCGACAATGATCTCCGTGCGGCTCGAAACGGGCACCTCTTTGCTCACAAAGCCAACAAAAGAAAAAACCAAAATGCTGTTCTGATCAGGAACTTCAATTTCGTAACGGCCGTCCGCATCAGTTGTGGTGCCTCCGGTAGTGCCTTTAATCATGATGTTTACCCCAGGCAGCGGGGATTTGTCGGGTGCTGAAAGAACCTGGCCACGCACCCTGATTTGAGCTGTAGCCTCTGCCGCCAAAAAGCAAAATGCTAGAAAGAAGATGGCTTGGAGAGGTGTTTTCTGGTTCAACTTCATGATTTTCAATTATTTATATCTTCAGCCAATAAATGATTTCAGCCCCGCTTTTCGTTCTTCAATGAATTGTATTTCAACATTTTAGCGATTTAAATCGATTGCAATTGATTGTTGAAATTAGAATTGAAACAAGGGCCGCGCTATGTTTTTGATTGACAACATCAAAAATTTTGCTCTGGCGAAAGGCCAAAAACAAGGCTTTTTTGCGCTTGGTTGACATGAAAAATGCGCGAAAAAGAGCATTTTCAGGACATTCAACCAAAATGCTTTGCGGTTGAATCGCAAATCTGACTTTTTGGGCACTAATTGAGCGGAACGGACGAAAAACCGCCTGCTGGAATAGTCCAGACTTCACGGTTTATGATGAGGTCGTTTTCACCTTGTTCCTGGATCAGCTTTTGAACACGCTTTCTGAAACTCCAAACCGTATTTCTCCGCAAATCGAGTGTATGCGAGAGTTCTTCCAGTGTGTATCGGCCAGGGAAGTGAATTTCAACATAAACCAAATAGAAGGCCTTGAATATGGGGAACCGCAGGCCTTGAAAAAGGGTGTGAGCGGTCACTGACTCATTGTATCCGCAACGGGTACAACGCCTGGAAAACAGGCGGGTGCTTTCAAAATAATGATCGTGGCCACATTTGCGGCACCGGTAACCGGCATTCCACTTCGTCTGCTCCAGAAAACGGTAACAGGCGGCATCATCAGCAAAGATGCGTTTGAACTGCTCAAAACTGATATCGCGTTTGAAGGCGGACTCCTGCCGGATTTCCTGAATACTGCTTTTCAACCGCCAGTTGTCAATGTCCAAAAGGCTATTGATTCTCTTGATTTCTTCGGCCTGCCGCGCCAGTTCCTGGTTTTTGGTCGCCAACTCAACCGTGCGCTCGCGCACCTTCTCCTCCAGTTCGCGATTGACCTTACTCTGAAGTTGAATGTTTTCTTCCTTTTGTTCAATGATGGAGCGCAAGGAGCGATCCTGATCCGCCTTCAAAATTCGTATTCGGTCTCCCAACGCAAAAGTCAGGAACAACATCTCGAGAACGAAACTAAAATGGAGGGTGTAGTGCGAGACGATCGTGAACGGTAAAAAATTAAAGTAAACCAACATTCGCAGAAGAAATCCAATAAACAACACGCCATAAGCGATGACAAAAAACCGGGCGGGCTTGTATCCCTGATGCCACAGGTGAATTGCCGAGTAAAAGATCAACGATAACGGAATGAGGTCGAGATTCCGGTAGGTCAACAAATGAGGGAAAAACGCCAGGAACAAAATAAACCAGCTCGTTCGAAGCACCATCATCGCGACTATGGCCCTGTCCAGCCCGGGGGTCTTCTCCGCTGTGCTTAAAAATTTACGGGTAAACAACAGCGACCAGATGATCAGCGAGTACAGGAAAATGCCTGCTGCATAATCGTTCCAGCCGGGATGTTGTGGCCACAAGTACTGAAACCCTATGCCATCGAGGCTCATGGCATAGCCGGCAACGCTCAGGAGGTAACCGATATAATAAACGTGTTTAATCTCGCGGATGGCCAGATAGACCAAAAAATTATAGAGACTAATGATCAGGATCATGCCATAGAATGTCCCAAACAAAAAATATTCGTTCAACGCATAGTACACAAACCGGTTAACCGATCGCAGTGCAATCCGCAGGTCGGCAAACTCATGTGATGTAACCCGGAAGTAGTAGGTTACCACCGTGTCGGGCGGAACCTGCAAAACCAGCTCAAAGTTTTTGTGCCGGAATGATCTGCTCTTGAACGGATACTGATCACCCATTTCCACCTTTCGGTAACCTCCGCCTTTTTGAGGAACAAATGCGTCAATGTAATCAATGGTCTGATCGTAAAACTCCAACAGCCAAACACGATCTGATCGGTCGTCCGACCTAACGGGAAAGCTTATCCAATAGGCGGCATTCTCCTGAAAGTCGATATTCTGATAACTCGTGTGCTGTTTAAAAAGCAGCTGAGAAGGCTGACGAATGACCTGTTCCAGATTCAGGCGCTGTGTGGTATCAACGAAATAATAGAGTTCATGCGGCATAAAATTCCGCTCCTCCAACGCATCGTCAATTTCCACCGGTGGTTGTGCTTGCGCCTGCCAGGCCCAAACCAATAACCAAACGACCAACCACCTTCCCTTCATCATCAGGTGAAGATAGAAAAAACTACATCAACCGCGCACAAAAAAGCTATTGCAGGTGCTTCAGGCGCACCACTTCCGCATCTTTTAACATTCGCCACTTGCCGCGCGGCAAGTCTTTTTTATCGAGGCCCGCATACACCACCCGATCCAGTTTAAGCACCTGGTAGTCGAGCGACTCAAAAATCCTGCGCACAATACGGTTCCACCCGATATGCAACTCGATGCCAATCGTTTTCTTGTCGTCACTCACGATGGCCACATCATCGGGCACGGCCTTGCCTTCTTCCAACTGCACACCCGCGGCAATCGTGTCGAAGTCAGCCTTGGTGATGGGTTTATCCAACTCCACTTTGTAAATCTTTTTCACATTATACGAAGGGTGCGTCAGCTTATCGGCCAGGTCGCCATCGTTGGTGAGCAACAGCAAGCCCGTGGTATTGCGGTCCAGCCGGCCTACAGGGTACACACGCTGCTTGCACGCACCTGCAATCAGGTTCATCACCGTGTTGCGCTCTTGCGGATCTTCCGTAGTGGTAATAAACCCTTTGGGTTTGTTGAGTAAGATGTAAACGGGTTTCTCCGCAGTCAGCTTTTTCCCCTCGTAACGCACGTCATCGGTGGCCTTTACTTTATAGCCCATCTCCGTAACGGTCGTGCCATTTACGCTGACCAGGCCCATCTTGATCAGTTCATCCGCTTCGCGTCTTGAGCACACCCCGCTGTTGGAGATAAACTTGTTCAACCGGATCAGGCCATCACCTTTCTTAACACTCTCCTCCTTAGCCTTGCGGTGATACTGTTTTTCTTTTCGGTTTTCAACAAATGATCTCTTCTTCCGCGTTGCGCGCGCAAAAGGTCGGCTGCGCATCGACTCGCCAGAATCCTCTCGCCTCCGATCATCGCGTTCAGTCCGGTCGCCATACGGTTTTCGAAAGCCCCGGCCCGTGCCGCGGTCTTCGCCACGAGAGTAGGGAGCTTTGCCTCTTTTGGGAAAACGATCACCGTCTCCTCTGGGCTCCGGGCGTTCTGAACGATCTCCGTAGGATTTGCCGCTGGCGCGACCCGCCCCGCGATCTTCACCGCGCGCGTAAGGTCGCTTGCTTTCACCCCGCGAAAAAGGCGCTTTGCCTCTGCGTGGAAATTCTCCGCCTTCCTCTTTTCTACGATCGGTGCGGTCGCCAAACGGCTTTCGAAATCCGGAACGTGGCCCTTGGTCACGGTCACCGCGGCCTGCGGAATAGGGGCGCTGACTGCGCGACCCGGAACCGGATTCTCCGCGGCTGCCAAATCCGCCCCGTTTGGCACCTCCTTGACGAGGTTTGCGGGCGTCATCTTCGGGCGAACGGGAGTCGCGGTCAGACGATGAAAATCGGCCAGCGGGGCGTTGGCGTTGAGGGCGACCAGAACCTCTGCGGTTGCCGGATGATCGGTCGGGGCGTGTGTTGCGTGCCATAGGAATTAAAGATAGATAAAAATAAAAAAGCGCTCTTCGCCTGAGGCCAAGAGCGCTCGAGTTGTGTTAATACGAATTACTGATTCTCCGGTGCTTCACCAATGGTATTCACCTCTTGCGAGAAATCCTTCGGGGTGGGCAACTCCTGGATATCATTTATGCCAAAATACTCCATGAACTTGGGGCTGGTTCCATACAGCATGGGGCGACCTACGGTTTCCGCTTTGCCCCGGATTTCAATCAATCCCTTGTCCAGCAATTTCTGCATGGCGTAGTCGCAGTTTACCCCGCGAATGTTTTCCACTTCGGTCTTCGAAATCGGCTGTTTGTAGGCAATGATGGAAAGGGTTTCCATAGCCGATGTCGACAGTCTTTTCTTCGACTGCTGCTTGAGCATAATGCCAATGCTGCTCTGGTAAGCCGGCTTGGTCATAAACTGATAGCCGCCTCCGGCCTTGTACACCTGAAAGGCATACTCGTCATTCTGGTATTTTTCTTCCAGGCGCTGAATGGCACCGGTGATATCCTCTTCCGGAACTTCCGCATTGAACATTTCCGAAAGGCAGGCTTTGATTTCGGCTACCCGCGTAGGTGTGGGCGAGCAGAAGATCAGCGCTTCAACATGGTTTTGTAAGAAGTCCATCAATCCTGCTTCATCATTTTCGCTTCAATCGACTGCGTGGTGTGCGGCACGGCAATCAGGCGCTCCTTGGAAATCAACTTGCCGGTAACCGAGCAAATACCATAGGTGCCGTTCTTGATTCGGATCAGCGCGTTCTCCAGATTTTGAATGTACTTCTGTTGGCGGGCGGCCAACTGGCTGAGGTTTTCCTTCTCGGCTGTCTCGGCCCCGTCTTCCAATACTTTCGTGTTACCACCGGAGGTGGCATCGGTACCTTCATCGTTATTGCGGTTGAGGGTATCCTTCAGGATGCGAAACTCTTCGCGCGCCTTCTCCAGTTTTTTGTTGATCAGTGATTCAAACTCTTTCAACTCGTCATCGCTGTAGCGCGTGCGGTCATCCACGGTGGACGGCTTGGCCGGTTTATGCGCAACGGGCCGCTGGGTCAGTTGCGGAAAAATATTGAGTTGCGGGGCAACCTTGGGGGGTGCCATGGCCATTTTGCCTTCCATCTTTTTAGGGGGCGAGGGGGCTTCCGCTTTCTTGATCACCGGTGTTTTTACCTCTACCTTGCTTGCTACGGCCTTCTTTTCAACCTTTTTCGGAGCCACTTTGGCGGTCTTCTTGGCCACTACCTTCTTTGCCGGCTTCGCCTTTTTTGACGGCTTGGGCGCGGGCTTTTTCTTAGCCGGTTTTGCGGCCGCTTTGGGCTTCGAAGAAGCCTTTTTAGCCGGTTTTGCGGGTTTTTTCTTCGACTTCGCCATAATGTCCTCCGTTTTCTAAGGGGTTAAAAAAGATCGCGCAAAAATACGGGCGCAGGCCCCTAAAACAAACATAAGGCGGTAATTAATTCCCCGGCCACAAGAGATTATGCCGGGCCTGTGCAGCGGGTGTGCGCGACTCAGGTCCAGCTGAACCCTTCGTGGTACACCCCGTGCTGGTCGAGAAAATGGCGGAATTCGGAATAAGCTGTATTGGTGCAGAACCGTTCCGCCAGTCGTTGCAGTAACCCGGTCTTGTCATCCTGATTCACGCCAAGTAATGCGAAAAGTTTTTTCGCTTCCTGAGCGGGGACGCGGGCACTGTATTCGTAATCGGAATCACCCCAGTACTCCTCCACCCGCTTACCGATATCATACCCCTCCACCACCAACTCCTCACCCTCCCAGCGCGCTTCGATGGTGATGCGGATGTCGCGATTCTCGTAGCGGTACAACGTGATCTCGTTCATCGGTCTTGATAATGCATCAGCATTTGTTCGGCCTCCGGTATCAGTAAGATTCGGACAGACTCCCGCAAATACTGAATTATAGCTCCTTTATCGCCCTGGCGTTCCGCCAATACGGCCAGATTATAATTGGCGCGCGCAGCCACGCGGCTATTCGGATTTTCCAGCTGGTGTTCACAAAGCAGTCGGGCTCCTGCCAAATCATCCCGATCGATCATCTCCCGCAAACCCGAAAACTCTTTATCGGTAAACAATTTGCGCGAAAAGGTGTCCTCACCCGGTAAATACGGACGCAGGTATTGCTTCACATTTTGATTGAGGATGGCCATGGCGTCATCGTTATTGGAGACAATGCTGGGGCCAGCTGCAAGCAACCCGCTCAACACCGAACGCGAGGAATGAAATTTCGAGACGGCTGTCGTTTCGGAAGTTATCGGCTCCCGATTGCCGGCCAGGTTGTAGGTAACATCAGCCCGGATATCATAAAAAGCTTCCCGTTCTTTTCCAGACTCGGTTTTCGTAACCTCAACATCTGTTTGATCAAAATACACATTGAGCCGTGAGATATAAATGACATGCGAGCTCTCGTACTGTTTTTGCAAGGCTTGCACCGAACTGTCAGCACGGGCAATATCCACCGCCCGGCCAGGAACAAGTACCGTGGGCACTCCGGCCTGTGCAAAACGATCTGCCATCTGGCGAAGGACGTGCTGAATCAATAATTCAAACTGGGCCGTTTTGGCTTCGCGATACTCCTCCCGGCTAACATCGTATCCGGAGGTGAGCACAATTCGTTTTGCATTCAACGGCCGGGCCGCCTCATACGGCACCCGGTTAAGCAGGTAGCTGTTGGCTCCGCAACTGCATAAGAACAAGAGCGATAGCGGTACGAGTTTTGTCATCATACCTCAGCCGTGTTTTTCTCAAAGCTACAACTCACTCCGCAATTTCGGGAGTTCAATCGTCATACCATCAACTTGCGCAATTCCGCGATCGCCAGCAGAAAAAAAGGACACGCTGCGTCAAAACCCAACAACAGGGTTGAATCGATCCAGGGTCAGCGCAGCGCCCAAGCTAAAATTAAAAAATACTCGCGACCTTGGCCGTGTTATGAGTCTTCACCTGGAGGCTTCTCCCGGAGCCATTGCACCCCTTGTACTGATTGCCGGAGATCCGCTGCGGGCAAGGCATATTGCCGAAACCCAATTGGAACAGGCAGTATGTTACAACCGCATTCGCCACATGTTGGGGTATACCGGCTATTACCGCGGTCAGCGCCTCTCCGTTCAGGGCACCGGCATCGGCATTCCCAGCACCGCGCTCTATTTGCATGAGCTTATCCACGAGTATGGGGTAAAGGTGGTGATGCGGGTGGGCACCTGTGGTGCTATTCAACCCGAGCTTGAGTTGGGCTCGGTCATCATCGCCTCGCGCGCGCTAACGGACTCGGCTGCGGTTCGGGCTTTTAGCCCTGCGCCATCCCCTATGGCCGATCCGGACATGATGAATTTGGCGCAGCAAAAGGCCCGGCTGCTGAATGTTTCCGTAGAGGTCGGGCCGCTTTTCAGCACAGACTTATTTTACAGCCCCGATACGGCCCGATATCAAAAACCGGCAGCCGAGGGCGTATTGGGTGTGGACATGGAAACGGCTATGCTCTACGCCATGGCCTCCCACTACGGCATTCAGGCTCTGGCCCTGCTCACGGTCAGCGACAATATCATTACGGGTGCAACCGCACCGGCTGTGGCCCGCGAAAAACACAACGAGGCCATGATGCAATTGGCGCTCGAATTGGCGGCTGATCTGGCCTCCTGACGTTTGTCATTTTATTGCCGGGTGTTCGTGGCGTTCTTAGGCCACTATTGCCAACCCATGGGTGAGCACAGCATTCGTATTGCCGAGTACTCGGAGGAGCGCAGAGCTTTCTTGCAACATCTGTTGCATGACGTGCAGGCGCTGGACCTGATGGTGGAGCGCGGCCTCATCGAAACCGGCATTGCCCGCATCGGTGCCGAGCAGGAGTTTTTTCTGGTCGATCGGCATTTCAAACCAACCCGCAACGGGCCCGAGATTTTAACCCAATTGAACGACCCCCACTACGCCACTGAACTGGCGCGGTACAATCTTGAAATCAATCTCGACCCGCTCCCACTGCAAGGCGACTGCCTGAAAAAAATGGAAGGTCAGTTGTACCAGTTGCTGAAGCAGGCCAACGCAGCGGCCGGGCAATGGGGTGACCGCGTTTTGCTTACCGGCATTCTGCCCTCCATCGATCTTCGGGCGGTTGACCTCGACTATCTGACACCCAACCCGCGTTACCAGGCCCTGGGAGAAATCGTAAGGCGACTGCGCGGCCAGGACTTTGAAGTGAATATCAAGGGCGTGGACGAGTTGATGCTCGCCCACACCAACATTCTGCTCGAAGCCTGCAATACCAGTTTCCAGGCTCACTTGCAGGTGAATGCAGACGATTTTGTCAGCCTTTACAACTGGGCTCAGGCCATTTCGGGTCCGGTGCTGGCCGTGTGTACCAATTCTCCGCTGTTGTTTGGGCGCGAGTTGTGGAGCGAAACCCGCATCACCTTGTTTCAGCAAAGTGTGGACATGCGCAGCCGAAAATATAATCTGCGCGAACGTCAGCAGCGCGTGTCCTTCGGAAGTAAATGGATTCGCTCGGTGACGGAGGTTTACAAAGATGATATCTCACGCTATCCGCTGATTTTCCTGACCCAACTGGAAACCGACTCGCTGGCGCAACTCCAACGGGGCGAAACGCCCGAGCTCAAAGCTCTGCGCATTCACAATGGCACCATCTGGAAGTGGAATCGACCCTGCTACGGTGTGATCAACGGAAGGCCGCACCTGCGCATTGAGAACCGCTACATACCGGCCGGCCCAACGGTAGCTGACGAAATGGCCAACCTTGCCTTTTGGGTCGGCTTGATGAAAGCCATGCCCGAATCGCACCGCGAGATTTGGCACGCCATGGATTTTGAAGACGCCAAGGAAAACTTTTACAAAGCCGCCCGCATCGGCCTGTTCAGTCAAATGCGATGGGACAACACGTTCTGGAAAACCCAGGATCTCATACTTGACATTTTGCTACCGTTGGCAAGAACCGGGTTGACGGCAGCCGGCATTGAGCCTGCTCATATCGATCACTACCTCGCCATTATTGAGGCGCGGGTGCGCGCAGGTGTTACCGGTAGCCGGTGGATGGTGGAAAATTTCCGGCACCTGAAGCGCCAACTGGGCCGCGAGGAAGCCACGGTAACGCTGACCGCAGCCATGTGCCAGCGCATGGATACGGAAAAACCTGTACACGAGTGGTTGCCCGTAACCGTAGCGGAGCGCGACCTGCTTTCGCTCGACTATGATCACGTGGGCAACGTCATGTCCACTGATCTGGTAACGGCACGGGCCAATGATCCGCTCGCGTTGGTGCAAAAAGTGATGGAGTGGCGTCAGATCCGGCACTTACCGGTGGAGGATGACCAGGGCAACATTCGCGGCATCATCACCCGCAGGCGAATTGACGATTTCCTGAGCCGGTCGGGGCCTGCTCTGGCGCTCACCGCTGAGGATGTGATGATTCGCGATCCGATTTGCATTACCCCCAGCGTGTCGATTACCGAAGCGATGCAACTCATGCTGGACCGTAAGGTCAGTTGCCTGCCCGTGATTGACCAGGGGCAATTGGTGGGCATTGTAACGGAACAGGATATGACCGCCCTGCACGAGAAAATGAGCCGGCAGAATACGCGCCCCGCGTTGCGGTTTCCCGGGCCTTCATGATCAATATCATGGTTTTTCTCAAGTTTGTTGCCGTACCTTAAGCGTAAGAAAAAGGAGGTTGTATGAAAACACGTGAATTTGTAAAAGCTGCCGAAAACCTGAAAATTGAACAGGAAAAAAGGTATCAGCGAAAAGTAAAGCGAATCCAGGAGGAAAAACAGACCGCGTTACGCGACTTCAAAAAGCCAAAAGGCTGGGGTCTGCGGAAGGAAGCCAAATCGAAGTAAAAACTTAACCATACCCCTACATATGAAGATGAACATTCAAAGCGTGGGCCTGACCCCACGCGAATCGCTGGTTGATTTGTTACAGGAAAAACTGGACACCCTCGACCGCTTCAGCGACCGGATCATGGAAGCCAAAGTGACGTTGAAAGTTGACAAGGCCGATGACCGCCAGAACAAGATTCTGGAAGTGCGTTTGGTGGTACCCGGCAATGACATTTTCGTGAAAAAGCAAGGCGCCACATTTGAAGAGTTGGTGCCGAAAGTGACGGAAACACTTCAGCGCGAAGTGAAGGAATGGAAAGAGCGAAAAAGCTAAATGACAGGTTATGAACTACCGTAGAATCTCACTTGACGAACTCCGGAAAATCCATTTCGCACCACACGATGTGCTTACCGATCACCTTGAATGCCGCCAGCGCGAACATGATTTGAGATCCGCCATGGCATTCACCAACACGGAGCATGATGAAGTGGGGTTGATTATCGAACTGGCGAATGGCGAGCAGGTCGAATATGTATCGGACATGATTGATCTGGAAGAAAGCCTGGTGGAAGTGAAAGGCGGTTATGCGATCCCTATTAAGTCAATTGTAAAAGTCGAAATCTAAAACCTAACCGAATAGTTTATGTCGCGAAGTCTGATCTCTATCCTGATGGCCGGGCTACTGGTATTGGCTACCAGCATGCTGATGATGTACGCAGCGGCTTTTGCGCTGCCCTCGCTCTCCGAAGAATACTACAGTACGGTTTTCCGATCGTCCAACTTCGAGGCGCAGTGGCTGTTCTACATTCACCCGTTTGTGCTAAGTGCGGCCTTGTTGTGGTTTTGGCATCATTTGAAGGATCAGCTAAGCGAAGGCAGGCTGGCCAAGGCCGTTGAGTTTGGCGCCCGTTATGGCGTGGTGGCCATGCTGCCGGTACTGCTACTAACGTTCAGCGCCATCGATATCTCATTTCTGATGGTGATGACCTGGCTGTTCTATGGCATCGTTCAGGCGATGGTGGCCGGGCTCGTGTATGCCGGCCGACACGCCTGAATCACGAAGGCACATTGCGCAACGCCTGAACCATGTGTCGATGGCTGTGCATAATAAAGAATTGAAGCACATCGCCCAGTTTAAGGCGAACCCAGCGGCTGATGGAGATGGGTATGCGAATGCGATTTAGATTCACGCCACGGGCTTCGCGAAGCAATTTCAACAGCCACTCCTGCTGGCGGATGAATTCAGCTACTACCTGTTGCGCATCCAGTTGAGTGGGAGGCGTGTGCGATTTAAACGCCTTCATCTTTTTCATGTTTGTGCCCGGCTTCATCATTTTGGTAAAGTAAGCCCCCAACCAACCGCTCGAAAAAACGGGAGACGGCTGGCCTCCTTTCTGAATTTCGGCCTCCACCCGGGGCAGGTAATAATCACCGTAGCTGTTCAAGTGCCATAGGCATTGCGCGATACTCCACCCACCGGAAGCCGAGGGTGCGTTGAGTACCGCGGGCGTCAGATTTTGAAATACCCGGATTGCTGTGTCCAAATCTTGTTCGACACGCTCTTCCAGGTCGCGTAATAATTCGTTTGAAGCTTGTGTTGGCATGGGTGTAATCTTTGCCCAAAAGTGCGGGCCTCCAGTCACAATAATCTTGGTATTTGCCAAGATTCAGCGCAAAAGTCAAATTCTAACGCTGTTCAATAATTTGCTGAAGTTCGTGGCGTCCATGCCGAGGTAATTCGCCAAATACTTGTGAGGGATCAACTGTAAGATATGGGGGCTGCGTTTGAGGAGCGTGCGAAATCGTTCCTCTGCAGAGAAGCACTCCAACTCAACCAAACGTTCCATAATGCCGGACATTGACCAGGTAACGCCTTTGCGCACCAGTGTTTCGAGCGAACGGTGGTCGGCCATCAGGGCAAGCAGGTCGGCCTGCCGGGCACGCAGAAATTCGGACGGACTGAGCGTTTCATAATAATACCGCGAGGGCTGTTGCATCAACAACGAATCCAACACACCGCCAAAGGAATGGGCATAGGTGAAGACAAGCGTTGCCTCTTTCGCTCCATCCGAAAAATACACGCGCTGGATTCCGCTCAGCACAAAATAAATGAAGCGCTCAGGCTCACCCGCGAGGGTCAACTGCTCTTTGCGTTTCGCGGAAAAGGGTGACCATATCCCGGCAAACGCATCCCACTCGGCACGCTGAAGAGGATGAAATTGGCTGGTGAGCTGATGCAACGCAGCGAGTGCCTCATTCATAGTTTGCGTTCTAGTATAAGGGCCAACCGGCAAATGTTACTTTACCGCGAGGTGAGTCAATTTCGAATGACAAGGCCGGGGACGATGTAGATCTGACGTTTAGGCCAAGCCTTAATTGCCGATTCATTTTTTCCATCGGCCCGACATCGGGACGCGCAACCGAGACCGCTACCAAGCGGCAACCGACCGGTGACGTTTGCGATGGATGGGTGCTTTCCGGATCCCATTCAATAAAAAACGGAAAGAATTCCGCATTCGTGATAGCGAACGAAGTCCACGCCAGCATTTTTCCATCCGGCTTTGCCCGTGAGCCAGCACGATCTTCACTGCAGGCGAGGCCGATGGCGCGGAGTTTCTCCCTGGTTTTATGGCGATCGTGCGTGCGCACCGCCCAACCGATGGCGGTCAAACTATCCAGCGGTTGAATGAAATCCGGAATGCTGTCAGCTCCGGGCTGTGGAGCGAGGATTTCAATGTACACGTTCTCATCAAGCGCTACCAACGCATTTTGACTGAACCGTCCGGGATGAAGTCCACCAAACACGGGCTCCACTCCGGTAAGGGCTTTGAACTGTTCAATGCCTTTTTGTAGATCGTTAATTCCCAGAATAATGTGGTCAACCTGCTCTTGAGGCTGACGCGCGGTGGGCCCGCAGGCGGCCAGCGTCAAAACCATAATCAGGTATAAAGCTTTCATCATGTGCCTTTTGTTGGATCAGATAAAGATTGCATTTTTTCTTCAAGTGTTTGACCCCGGTAGCCCGGTTTCACCGGCACACGATCCATCGTGTACTCGGCAAGTGCTGTGATGGTGAGCGAAGGATTGACACCGAGATTGGCCGGAATAATGCTGCCATCCAGGATATAAAAGTCAGGGTAGCCATGTACCTGAAACCGATCGTCCACTACACCTTCTTCTGCCGTGCGCCCCATGGGACAACCGCCCAAAATGTGTGCCGTTGAAGCCAGTCCGAACATGACTTCACTGAAGGCGTTGTGGGCCACTCCATTGACTTTCTTAGCATACCGATGGAGCGCTTCCTGGCCGATCGGAATGTAGCTCGGCACGGGCTGCCCGCTGGTATTTTTCATCGACAACCGGGTGCCCAACCAGTTGCGCTTCAAACGCATTTGCATGGCATTCGGCAGTGACTGCATGATCAGAAATATCACTCCATGCCGGGCGGGATTGATGGAGAAAAATGACCGAAGGAAATCCCACGGGTGCGCCAGGGCATTGCCCAACATTTTGGCCGTACGCACCAGCGGGTGCCCGGGTCCAGCGGCCATCACGGCCAATTTCATCATCGCTCCGGAGCCGTCTGGAAATTTGCACACTTCAATAGAGGTGCTTTCATCTGGTTGAAATACGGTGCCGATGGCCAGGCCATGATTCAACTTGCGGTCAGCCGCCAGTACACCGGACAGCATCTCCGAGTTCGTGAGAATGTTTTCGCCAAGCGTGTTGGACAAACCAGGCAGGGTATTCAAAACATGCTTCTGGCGGAGCAGTAAATCAAGAGTACCCAATACTCCCCCGCTCACCACCAGGCCCCTCGATTGATATACCTGCTTTTTTCTACCCGGCCACCAACGCGTGCTGCTTCGGGTGTGCACCGTATAGCCGCCCTCGCCAGACTCAATACGCGTTACTTCGTTTTCGGCCAGTACGCGCGCGCCAAAAACGTGCTCGGCCAGCCAGAGGTAATTTTTGTCCAACGTGTTCTTGGCGTTGTGCCGGCAGCCCACCATGCAACCCGCGCATTCGGAGCAGCCTTGCCGCAACGGTCCGAGCCCATTGAAATAGGGATCAACCGGCTTTTTCGGATCGCCCAGGTAAACGCCTACATAATCCACCGCCCGGTAGGAATCGGCATGTCCCATCTCGGCTGCCACTTCGTGCAGCACACGGTCTTCATCATGTTCGCGCAAGTAACGGGTGCTGCCGAGCATGACCTTCGCCTTTTCAAAGAAGGGGGCTAACGTTTGCTTCCAGTTCCTGATCTGTGCCCAGCGCGGGCTTTCGTAGAATGAATCGCGCGGCATCATGTGGGTGTTGGCATACACCAACGAACCTCCGCCTACCCCCACCCCGGAAATCACAAACACATCGCGAAAAAAACTAAGCTTCTGGAAGCCGAAGAAGCGCAAGGCCGGCCACCACAGGTATTTACGCACGTTCCAGTTCGATTTCGGAAAATCGTGTGATTTCCACCGCTTTCCTTTCTCAATAACTAAAACAGAATAGCCTTTCTCGGCCAGCCGCATGGCGGAGACAGATCCACCAAACCCAGATCCGATAACGATATAGTCAACACGAGCCGACATCAGGCAGCCGACCCAAGGTAATCAAATTATGGTGTCGGATGTTCTTCGCGCCCATCGGGGTACCGCGCAAACCGACCGCGCGAGGCTTCATGCACATGTTCGTAAGAAGGCCAGGGCCAACCACCAAAATCCGAACGTTGAAACTCATACATCATGTGTTGAATGTCCTCGGCACTGTTGCCCACAAACGGCCCATGCTGCACCACCGGCTCCCCAATGGGAACGCCTTGCAACAATAAAAACGAGGCAGTCGAATCCATATTCACAATCTCTACGTCCTGATCCGGCCATAGCTCCACTGCCTGATGACTGGTGAAGGGCTGACCGGCAATTTTTACTCCGGAACCTTCATAGAAAAACAGCGTGCGGTTGGCCTGCGGAGTTGCTTTCGGCAGGGTCCACGTGGCCCCGGGTTGCATTGAGATTACCCAAATGGCAACATCATGCCGATCATCCGCAGCCCAGGAATCCGGTGCCGGTGCCGGTGCGCGATGACCCAGGTAACGCCCCGCCACAATTTTTACAGACGTGGATTTCCCTTGTGTGTCAGCTGACGTAATCACCGGAATGCGGTTGTTCCACAGCATGGCAAAATAAGGCTCAGCCTTTTTCCTGGCGCGTGGCAGGTTCAGCCAGATTTGAAATAACTCGAGTGGGTTCTCCTGGCGCGCATCCAGCAGCGGAAACATTTCGCAATGCTGCACACCCTTGCCTGCCGTCATCCATTGTACATCGCCCAGGCCGAAACGGCCGGCTGCACCCAGCGAGTCCGAGTGGTCAACCAATCCCCGCGTAACGATCGTGACGGTTTCGAAGCCACTGTGGGGATGGGCCGGAAACCCGGGGACTTGCTCACCATGATACATCCGCCATTTTTGGCGAGGGTCAAAATCCTGGCCAATCGGCCGCCCGGCCAGCGAGGTGGCTGGTCCGAGTTGCGGGTTACCCGGTGGGTAATAATCCACGTGATGAACACAAAAGAGGAACGGATCCTGGGTGGACCACGGAAACCCCAATGGCTTTTTATTTTTTATAGGACTCATGATAGTATCCGGATGTGTTGGATAAACCCCGTTTTTCAACAAAATGTTTCGCGGGCAAAGTGTCCGTACTTGGAACTGCACAAAGAAATTCATAAAATTTGCCTCGGCAATTGATCTCCACACTCGACCGGTTGCCCCTGCCCATGAAAAATGTCTTGCTCGTTTTGATCTTCGGTCTTGTCGGATTCTCCTGCGAAACGAAAAAAGATGAACCCGCCAAACCCGAACCCATCACCATAGGTGACATAAGCCGCAGTGAAATTTGCCGGGCCAGCCTGGATGGCCTATCGAAAGGCGACATTGACAGCTTTGTTGGATCCATGGCGGACAATGCGGTATACGTATTCAATAACGGTGACAGCTTAGTCGGAAAGGAAGCCATCACCAACTATTGGCGTGATCGCAGAGAGAACGTGATCGATAAACTCACCTTCTCCAGCGATGTTTGGCTGGTGGTCAATGTGAACGAGGCGCCTTCGAGCCGTGTCATGACGGGCCCGTGGGTGATGGGTTGGTTCCTGGCCAAAGCCACCTACAAAACAGGCAAGTCGATGCAGCAGTGGATACACACCGATTACCACCTGAATAACGAGGGTAAAATTGACCGGGTGATTCAATACCTCGATCGGCAATCCATCAATCAGGCGCAGCAAAGCGAATAGTTGAATCGGTCGGGTTCGATTAATCCCGTTTTATCAATTTTTTGGGCCGCCTCGCGAAGCGCCCGATGCCATAACCGATCAACAACAACCAAGGCAACCCATGCACGGCCGTGTCGAACCAATCCAACGGCTGCATACCCCGGGCGCCTCCCGCAATCCATTTTAACTTACCCCACAGGTGAGGCTCCGGGAAAAACGGAGCCAGGCCGAGCGACACGCAGGCAAAAACGAGGAGCCAGGGGTTAAAGAGCTTTTTCATCTACAATCACTTCGTCAACACCTTTTGGGTTCGTCAGGTACTGAGGATCCAGGAGTGTGGCCGCACAGGCCGCGGCATGTGGCATCTCGTATCGGAAAAAGAACTTCATGGTGTGCACAATTCCCTCGTAATACGCGGAAGACAGCGCCCCCCCGTTCGGCTGCTGAAGCCGCTCCACCGCGGCCACCGCCTGCTTTAACCACTGCCATCCCATCACCAGGTAGCTCATCATATCCATAAACACGGTAGCATCGGCTGCGTAGCGATCAACATCGCCCTGGGCTGCATATCGACCTAAGTGTTGCAGCACCTGTTGAACGCGGGTGAGTTCTTCTGTGAGTTGCCGTGCCTGGCCTTGCAGGGCCGCATGGTTGAAAGCCTTTTGTATGGTCTCGCGGATGCAGTCGGCCAGCCGTTGCAACGCTTTGCCTTTCTCCATCGTTACTTTGCGTCCGAGTAAGTCGAGCGATTGAATGCCCGTGGTGCCCTCGTACAGCGTTGAAATTTTCAGGTCGCGGTAATACTGCTGCACCGGAAAATCCATGGTGAAGCCATAACCACCAAACACCTGAATAGCCAGTGAAGCCGCCCGGTTGGCGCCCTCTGACCCATATGCCTTTATAATAGGCGTGAGAATCTCAAGCAGCAGCCAGGCATTTTGTTTTTCCTCACCTTCCGCTGCGTGTGCCAGGTCGAATTGCCGGTTGCACTCCATTGCCAACGATAATCCGCCTTCCACGATGGCGCGCTGCGTGAGTAACATCCGCTTCACATCCGGGTGGTTGATGATCAGTGTCGGGGGCTTTAGCGGATCCTTCTCACTCAACAGACGGCCCTGGGGTCGCTCGTTTGCATATTGCCATGCCGTTTGGTAGGCGGCCATGGCTACCGATAGCGCCCCCATACCCACGCTGATGCGCGCTTCATTCATCATCTGAAACATGTAGGAGAGCCCCTTGTTCGCCTCACCCACAAGCCAGCCCCGGCATTGGCCCTTGTCCCCGAAAACCAGGTGCGTGGTTACATACGCGCGCTGGCCCATTTTCTGAAAATCGCCTGCGCAAAACACATCATTATCCATCAACTCGCCCTTTTCGTTGGGCCAATACTTGGGAATGATGAATAACGAAATGCCTTTTGTGCCGGCCGGAGCACCTTCGATTCGCGCCAGCGTAAGGTGCACAAAGTTGTCGCAAGCCTGGTGTTGGCCACCGCTGATAAAAATCTTTTGCCCCTTGATGTGGTAGAAGCCATTGCCGATCGGCTTCGCGGACGTGGTGATGTCGGACAACGAACTGCCCGCCTGCGGTTCGGTGAGTGCCATGGTGCCTTGCCACTCGCCATTGTACATGCGGGGCACAAACATCTGCTGCTGCTCGCGCGTACCGAAACTGTTAATCAGTGCAGCCGAGCCGGCTGTGAGTTCGAGATAGCCCACCGCTCCGTTGTTGGCGGAGTTAAAAATGGAGTGCGCGGCATTGAATACCATCATCGGCAATTGCAAGCCTCCGTGCTCCTCATTGGCGGCTCCGCCAATCCAGCCCTGTTCGGCTCCGTTGCGAATCACCGTGCGCAATTGCGGATGGGTATTGACTCCACCTTTGCCATCGTATACGGCATGTTGTTCGTCCATCACCCGGAAATAAGGTGCCATATCCCGATCGGCTAATTGCCTGGCGGACTCGATCATCATCCAGCACTGCTCATCATTCAAATGTTGAAAGTGTGGATAGGAAAACAAATCACTCAGGCGGTGCACATCGTGCAGCAAAAACCGGATGTGCTCAAGACTGGTATACGCGCTCATGCCTCATTGGATTAACTCACCGAAAGTAGCAAAACCAAACGGAACAGGAAGGCGATCATCCCAAAATTTGACCCGCGGGTATGTAGAATGTTTAACGCCCGCGCTCACCCGCTGACGGATCAAGAGCATATCTTGCCAAAAAACCAAGGGTTTATGAAAATCACCTTCTTTTCGGCCAAGCCGTATGACCGCGAAACCTTTAACAAACGGAATGACGGTTTTGGCTTTGAGTTAGAGTATTTTGAAACTCACCTGGGGCCCCACATCATCAATGCTGTAGAACAAACCGATGCCGTTTGTGCCTTTGTGAATGATAAGCTGAATGAACAGGTGCTGGGCGAGTTGGCGCAAAAGGGTGTAAAAGTGGTGGCTCTGCGCTGTGCCGGCTTTAATAATGTAGACCTGCCGGCAGCCAAAAAATACGGGATCCGCGTTTGCCGGGTACCCGCCTACTCGCCTGAGGCTGTAGCCGAACATGCGGTGGCCATGTTACTCACCTTGAATCGAAAAACTCACAAAGCCTACAACCGCGTAAGGGAACAAAACTTTTCATTGACCGGTCTGCTGGGTTTTAATGTGAACGGCAAAACGATTGGTGTACTGGGCACGGGGAACATTGGCGCTGCCTTCTGCCGGATTATGCTCGGCTTCGGCTGCCCGGTGCTTGCCCATGACCTGTATCCGAATGCACAATTGGTCTCGCTTGGGGTTCAGTATGTATCCAGGGAAGACGTGTTTAAGCGCGCAGATATTTTGTCATTGCACTGCCCCCTGAATGAAAGCACTCATCATATGATCAATTTCGAGGCCATTCGGATCATGAAAAAAGGCGTTGCGCTGATCAATACCAGCCGGGGCGGACTGATTGATACCAAAGCGGTAATTGATGGTTTGAAATCAAAACAAATTGGCTACCTGGGACTTGATGTGTACGAGCATGAGGGTAATCTTTTCTTCCGTGACCTTTCCACCAACATCATCGAAGATGACACCATACAGCGCCTGATGAGTTTTCCCAACGTTTTGATAACCGCACATCAGGCATTTCTTACCCACGAGGCGTTAGACCAGATTGCGGGTACCACGCTCAGGAACGTAGATGAATATCTAAAGGGCAAGCCGCTGAGTCAGGAGGCCGCCTGGGTGGCGTGACGATCGTACGGTCTTAAAGGTCTTTTAGCCAGGTAACCGTGCCGTTGCTTAGCGACACGCAGACGAGGTAATCCCCATTGCAAAAATAAAGTGCATCGGCCGACAGGCGCGCGAGTATACCCTGTTCATGATGAGCAAACGGCTCACCGGCCAACTTGCCCGAAAGTTCAGCATCACGCTTGCTCCACAAAATTCTTCCGTCTGGTGTCAGCGCGGAGAGAATAAAATGCTTCCGCTCCAGGTCATCGTAACTCAGCACAACCAGCCGATCGGCTACAGCGCCCAGCAAGACCGGCTGAAAAAGATTGCTTTGTGGCATCGGCAGGTTAGGCACCTTATCAGAGAATGCAAACGGAACGTATCCGCCCGAAGGGTTCAGTTCGTCAGCAAGTAAGTCGTAGGTAAACGATTTATCCATCACCGTGCGACCCCGGAAGAATGGCTCACCAGCGGTAATATTCAGTTCAAAAATCTTTTCTTTGGTAAGCTGCGACAGTTTCTCTTTCAGTTGTTCTTCGCTGACGATGTCCAGCACGTTGCCCGTGCCTATTTCAATAATGTGGTAACCCAGGGGGCCGGCCGCGAGCAAACGGTTGTCTTGAATGTACAGGGGTGTAACGGATGAAAAACTTCCGATCGGGTTGCCCGTGTTGCGGTCGACCAGCAGGAACTTGTCGGTTCGAATCTCCTCCTCAAGGCCATCCTCCGCCCGCTCGCGATACGTAATGTCATAACCGGTGATCAGTAGCGAGTTACCCACCACATCCAGCCGTTCCACACCCGTAACACCGCCTCCGTGTTGCTGGTACGTTAACAGACCCAATACCACCATGGGAATGCCGCAGAGCAGATAACGGTAGGGTGAAAATGGTTTTTCAAATCCCAGTTTTTCCGGCTTGCGGTATAGAATGAATGCCAGCACCGCACTGCCCCCGATCAACACAACAGAAAACAAGATGTCGGTAAAGTGAAGCTTGAGAAATAGAGCCAACTCGTCCATAAGGAAAAAATAAAACGTAACCAAGTTAGGGAATTTCAGACTGAATCAAATTCGCTACATTCGTATATGGCTTTGCTCCCCGGTTACGAATACGATATTTTCATTTCGTATCGCCATAACGATAACCTCAATGGCTGGGTGTCGGGTTTTGTCGAGGCACTTGAAAAAGAGTTGAAGGCTACCGTCAAAGAACCCCTCAGCATTTATTTTGACAAAAACCCGCACGATGGTTTGCTGGAGACGCACCATGTAGACAAGAGTCTGGAAGGCAAACTCAAATGCCTCATCTTCATTCCGATCATCTCGCAAACGTACTGCGATGAAAAATCATTTGCCTGGCAGCATGAGTTTTGTGCGTTTAACACGGTAGCTAAAGGAGACGAGTTAGGAAGAGACGTTAGACTGCTCAACGGCAACGTGGCCAGCCGCATTCTGCCGGTGAAGATCCACGACCTGGACGCAACTGACAAAGCGATCATTGAGAACGAACTGGGCGGTGCCCTGCGCGCCATTGAGTTTATCTACAAAGAGCCGGGTGTTAACCGTCCGCTGAAACCCACTGACACCCGCGCGGACAATCAAAACAAAACCGACTATCGCAACCAGATTAACAAAGTAGCGAATGCGGTAAAAGAATTGATTACTGCGTTGAAAAGCCCTCGGTCTCCAGCAACAACTAACCACCACCAACCTACAGCTAAACCAACGTCCTCGGGAAAGAAAATCCTGGCTGCTCTAGGTGCCGTGATCTTGCTGGCAACCGCCTACTTTTTTTATCAACAACGTACAACAACCGCTCAACCACCAGCCCTCGACAAGTCGATTGCCGTGTTGCCGTTTACCGATATGAGCCCAAATCACGATTACGAGTATTTTGGCGATGGACTTAGTGAGGAGATCATTAATACGTTAACAAGCGTTGAAGAACTAAAAGTTATTGCTAGATACTCATCTTTTGAGTTCAAGAACCGGAATGAAAATGTTGGTACGATCGGAAAAATTCTAAACGTTGGCTTTGTGCTTCAAGGTAGCATTCGCCCTGCGGGCGAAACCCTTCGCATTACGGCACAATTGGTTAGAACATCGGATGGAAAAACGATGTGGTCGAAATCTTACAATAGAAAATCGGCAGATGTACTTTCCGTGCAGGCCGAGGTCTCGTTGCAAATAGCCAATCAGTTGCAGGCAAGCCTTGATATTCGTCCAAAGCCAAAGCCGTGGGATGAACGAGCCTTGAAATTGTATCAGAAGGGACGATTCTTTTGGGATCGTGCAAGTAGAGATGACCGCGATAGAGCGGTTGAATTATTCACGCAAGCACTTCAATATGATTCTGGTCAATCGGTGCTTTACGCTCTACTTGCAGCGCATTATTCGGGTCGTAAAGATGATGCGAAAGCAGAACAATACATTTCGCGTGCGCTGACCGTTGATTCATCCTCGGCCGAAGCCCATGTGACTTATGCCAGAATACTCCGCAGCAGATTGATGTTCCATGAAGCATTGAACCACACCGTCAAGGCATTGAAAAATGGAAGCACAGAACCTCTCGTTTTGCGAGTATCTGGTCGCACCTATACCCTCTTTGGAGACAGCAAAAAAGGAATTGCCTTGGCAAAGCGAGCGGTTGATCTGGACCCCTTGCTCGCTTATTCACAATACCAACTTGGTTATTCTTATTACATGAGCGGGAATTATGACTCAGCAATCGTACAGTTTCAAAAGGCCCATGAGTTAAGCTCAGACTTTGTGGTAATTCAGGGGAACATTGCACAAGCTCATCTTCTAATGGGGCGTGTCGAAAATGCCCGGCAGATAATAAAATCAGAAACGGACTCATTAATTAAACTTTCGGTTGAATGCATGATACAACACGCGTCAGGAAATGCAAAAGCGGCTCAACAGCTACTGAACTCGTTTGCATCGAAGTATGGTAAAAATGAGCCCTATGAGGTTGCCGTTATCTGTTCCTTTATGCAAAGGACTGATGATGCGTTCTATTGGCTTGAAAATGCGGTTAGTCAAAAAGATCTTCTTTTAGAGAACGCACTAGTGGAACCATTTTTTGCCAACATCCGAAATGAAGAAAGGTACAAAGCAATCATTAAACGCCTGGGCTTTCCGAAGCTGGTGGAATATCAAGACTAGACGTGCAGTTTGCTTCTGGAATTTTTGATGAGATTGTTGTCAACGGGCTGTATTATTTGAAGGAAACATTTCTGTAACTTAGTGTGATGGCCGCCTTGCCGAATTTCGAATACGACATCTTTGTGTCCTACCGCCACAACGATAACCTCGATGGCTGGGTGTCGGGTTTTGTCGAGGCACTTGAAAAAGAGTTGAAGGCTACCGTCAAAGAACCCCTCAGCATTTATTTTGACAAAAACCCGCACGATGGTTTGCTGGAGACGCACCATGTAGACAAGAGTCTGGAAGGCAAACTCAAATGCCTCATCTTCATTCCGATCATCTCGCAAACGTACTGCGATGAAAAATCATTTGCCTGGCAGCATGAGTTTTGCGCGTTTAACCGACTATCCAAGGAAGATCAACTTGGGCGAGACATTCGTCTAAGCAACGGCAATGTGGCGAGTAGAATTCTCCCCATCAAGATTCACGACCTGGATACCACTGACAAGGCCGTGTTTGAAAATGAACTGGGTGGTGCATTGCGCGCCATTGAATTCATCTATAAGGAGCCGGGTGTTAACCGCCCGCTCAAACCCACCGACAGCAAAACAGATAATCAAAACAAAACCGACTACCGAAATCAGATCAATAAAGTAGCGAATGCGGCAAAGGAAATTATTGTTGCGCTTAGAAATCCGCCTACCTCATCCCCCAAACTCGAAGCTCGCACTTCTAACCCTGAAAAGAAGTCGAGGAAAAAAGTATCGCTCATCATTTCGGTTGCACTGCTGCTCCTTATTGCGCTTGGCTATTTTCTTTACCAACAACTACCCAGCAGCGAGACACCCACACTCGATAAGTCAATTGCCGTGTTGCCGTTTACCAACATGACCAACGATAGCACCCAGAACTACTTTACCGATGGCATGGCGGATGATATTCTCAACCACTTGAGTAAGATCGCTGACCTGCGGGTGAAGTCCCGTACGTCAACACTGCAATACCGCAACACCAACAAAACCATGCCGCAGATTGCCGAAGAACTGGGGGCAGGCACTATTTTGGAGGGCAGCGTGCGCAAAGTGGGCAACCAGGTGCGCATCGTAGTGCAGTTGATTGATGCCCGCAACGATGTACATATTTGGTCGGAGACTTACGACCGACCGCTGGAGGATGTATTGAAATTACAAAGTGAGATTGCGATGAAAGTGTCCAAAAAACTTGCCGCTACACTCACGCCCGTGGAGACTGACATGATTCAGAAACAAGCTTCTGCAAACTTATCAGCGTACGACTACTTTTTGAAGGCACGGGGATTGAACTACAAGACAGGCTTTTTTGACGACAACATCGAAGCTCAGCGGTTATATCGAAAGGCAATTGAGTTAGATCCGAATTTCGCAGAGGCTTATGCCGAATGGAGTCGAATACTCGCTTTTGATGGAAGTCGTAAAGCGCGGCAGACAAAGGACTCGGCCCTGCTGCTGGCGAACAAAGCGATTGAGCTTGACGGCCGCCTGGGTGAAGCCTACTATGCCCGGTTCTATTTCTATCATTTTACCAATCGGCATGTGGAAGCATTTGAGGACTTAAAAATGGCATACCGTTATTCTCCGAATAATCCGGATATCCTTCCCTCGCTTGCCGAGTATTATTGCCGGGCTGGATATTACAAGGAGGGCGCAGCCTTGCGATTGAAAGCGCTTCAACTACAGGGTTCAAAAAATTCGCTCGATTATTTCTCAAGGCTTTCGGAGTATTATCAATTGGCGGGCGATCTCAATCGCGCTGGAAAAATTATCGAGGAGGCGTGCACTTCGTATGAGAATGACCGAGCATTCAAAACCATTGAAGCTGGGTTCTTGTGGAGTAACGAGGAGTTTGATCGTGCCGCAAGAGCATACAGCGAGTTATCTACATCATCACCTAACCACTGGCGTGAGCAAGAGTTGCTGCTTTGGGTGCAAGTTGAAATCTATATCGGTCAGCGCAACTACAAGGAAGCAAAAGAGTTGCTGACGACATACGCTAACCTGGAATCAAGCCGACCTGACACCACGCTGAAAACAGATTTCCGCCACAAGCTAGGTTACATATTATTTCTTGAGGGCAACACCGGTGAAGGACTAAGGCTGATTAATGAGGATATCGCTCTGCATAAAAGGGCCATTCAACCCAATCAACCCAGGTATTATCATGCATGCTTATATCAATTTAATC
>ERZ1066128.141-NODE-141-length-34731-cov-12.522984_pt1 | contig 34731 bp, 26 predicted proteins | sample MGYA00382775_ERZ1066128 | MGnify/ENA primary metagenome ERZ1066128 (study PRJEB33369, sample SAMEA5778358) | biofilm metagenome | biome: Industrial cooling water; feature: Water cooling tower basin; material: Biofilm | place: United Arab Emirates | collected...
TTTAGTTCATCGGCACGTTCACGTGGCGTTCGGCATGGTAGCTGGAGCGCACGAGCGGTCCGGCCTCCACATACTTCAAACCACGTTTCAATCCCTCTTCTTTGTACATCTCAAAGGTTTCCGGATGAATGAATTCTGCCACCTCGAGATGCATTTTGGTGGGCTGCAAATATTGGCCCAAGGTGAGAATCATCAGGCCATTTGCCACCAGGTCGTCCATGGCTTGAAAAACCTCTTCCTTCGTTTCGCCCACGCCCAACATAATGCCGGACTTGGTCCGCTTGCCGGCTTCGCGTGTCCGCTTAATCTGTTCCAGGCTTCGTTCGTATTTGGCCTGCGGCCGTACTTTTCGGTAAAGCCGCCCTACCGTTTCCATATTGTGGCTTACTACTTCCTGCCCGCCCTCAATCATGCGGTAGAGCGCATCCCAGTTTCCTTTGGTATCGGGGATCAACGTTTCAATCGTAGTGGTCGGGCTCAGTGCTTTGGTTTGTACTACCGTTTGGTACCAGATTTCGGCACCGCGATCTTTCAGTTCATCGCGGTTCACCGAAGTGATTACCGCGTGTTTCACGCCCATGAGTTGAATGGCTTCGGCTACTCGCCTGGGTTCATCGGCATCGTATTCAGTTGGCCGCCCGGTTGCCACTGCACAAAAGGTACAACTGCGTGTGCACACGTTGCCCAGAATCATAAATGTAGCCGTACCGGCACCCCAACACTCGCCCATATTCGGGCAGTTGCCACTTTCACAAATCGTATGCAGTTTATGGGTATCCACCAGTTTGCGCACCTTGGCATACTCCGGACCCACGGGCAACTTTACGCGAAGCCAGTCTGGCTTGCGTTTTTTCTGTACTTCTTCAACCGATATGACAGGCAATTCAATCACAACTATACTAACCGGTTATTTGCCAATAAGTTCCTTGTACTGCGCAGCCGATAATAGTCCAACTGTGCTGCCTGCGTTTTTTAATTCAATCTTGATCATCCAGCCTTCTCCATACGGATCGCTGTTGACTTTTTCAGGGGCACCGTCCAGGGCTGGATTCACTTCCACCACTTTGCCGGCCACCGGCATAAACAAGTCGGATACCGTTTTTACCGCCTCTACGGTGCCAAAAACTTCATGTTCCTCTACTTCTTGCCCAACGGTTGAGATATCCACGTAGACAATGTCGCCCAACTCACCTTGGGCAAAATCGGTTATGCCCACGGTGGCGCGGTTTCCATCAATTTTTACCCATTCGTGATCTTTCGTGTAGAGGAGGTTTTCCGGGATATTCATGCGTTTATTAGGGTTAAGGGTTCAAAAATACGGGTATTTTACCACCCTGAAAACCAAATTTTACCTGCGGCTGGCGGCTATTGGGCGAGGTTGAACAGGATCTTGATACCGACCCGCGTATTGGATCTGCGGAAAGAGTTGGTCACCAGCGGCTCGTTGATGTTGCGGTCGAGATACATCTGGATGTTGAGCTTCTGATTAACCACGTAACTCACATTCGGCTTGAGCTGGAAGTTGATATTCCCGTTGGTGATGGTGTTCACTTCGTCAATCTTTCGTTGGATCGTGCTGTTGTTCGTCACGCTCATGTCCAACCGGAATGTAACGTCATTTTTTAACGTGATCGTGCGCCCCTGATCCTTGAAAGGTAGCTTCATATTGTTTTTGGTGTAACCAATACTCAGCGACCAATCGCGTGTGTTGAGTTCGGTTACCTGTGCATTGGAGATGTTCAGACCCAGGTCGCGTTTGGTCTTGTACTCAAAACGTAGATTCATCCGGCTCTTGGTGCGCACATTTACCCCAATCAGGGGCTGAAACTGCTCCGTAATCAAAACCTGATTGATCACATATACCGGAATAAGTTCGCCTTTGCTGTTGACCTGGTTGGCAAACTGCGAACGGTTGTAATTCTCCACGGGGTTATTGACATCCACGTCCGTGTATTCCAGCGAATTGGTGTAGTTCAAAACGGAATAGGAGGCATTGTACCCGTGACTGATCGTAACGGATTGGAACACTTCTTTTAAAGCAGTGATCTTATTCAGTCCGGAATAGTCCACGCGCCAGCCCGGCACCGGCACGTTGGGAAATGGCGAGAGCTTGACTTTGTCAACGGATTGGCCGGAGTACGCGGCCAGAAAAGCCGGAATGAGGACGTCTTGGGATTGCGTTTCATAACTGCGTCCGGTGGTCGCAGAAAAACGTTGTTGAATGGCCGGGATGTTATCGGCAAATTGTTGAAACACATCCGATTCAAGACTCGTATTGTTGCGGAACGAGGTTCGAATGGTGTTGATGGAGATCTTATAATTTCCCGTGCGGCTGGGGCTCAACGATTCGAATCGTCCGCTGTCCACATCAAACCTAAATATTTCCTGGAATGCCGTTCCGGCCGTCTTCCGTACATCAAGCTGAATTTTAAAATCGCTGTTTGGCTCCACGTTCGCGCGCAAGGTGATCTCTTTGTTTTGAATCTGGCTGAACGGTGCAGTGAGGTTGGTGCCGGTGCTGAGCCACCCGTTTTCGGCTGCTTTGAACCGGATGTTGGGATCCTGACTTCCCAATACAAAACTCCAGCCGGGCGCGGCCCAGTTTTCGTCCATACCAAAAAATTTAGGCGTGGGAAGGAAGCCGGGTAGTATCGTTCCCTGATCGATTGTGTACTGCCCCGTGAGGTTGCGCACACTCATCAGCAGTCGGGTCAACTGCTTTAGTCCTTTCATCTCAGGCGGCCGCTTCACCGTGTCGGGTTGGTTCGGCTTGGGCTTCGACAGGTTGGTGGATGGCCTTGGCGGAGAATTGACGTTCTTCAAAAATCCGACTTTGTTATAGAGCTTAACCAGGTCAATTCGTCCATTAAAGCCTTGATTTTGCGTGTTCTGCACGATGTTACCCAACTTCAGGGTGTCTACGCGTTCAACAGGGCCCGCCCGCCATGAGTAGCCTACGTTGTACCGGTACTCGAGGTTTAGCCAGTTGGTGAGAGGGAGCTTCTCCAACGGCAGGGTATAGTTCATCGTGATGTTCTGCTCAAAATTCTTCATCCGACCCAGGCGTTTCAGATTGGTCATGATGGAGTCCCGCTTTTCCTGGGTATCAATATCACCCTCCGGTTCGTCTATGATGGCGTTCACCCGGGCGTTATAGTCGACAGTCAAGCTCTTGGCAGGCGCCCATCGGAAGTTGTAGAATCGGTTGAATACAAAAAACTTCTGAAAGTTAGGCCGGGAGTTAAGTTGATCGGGATTGGCATTTCGATAGGCGATCTTGGTGAACGAACGGTCCAGTTCACCCCGAACCGAAATGGTCGAGGGTAGCGGATTGAAGTTAAAGTCCTTCACCAGTTGCGCCCAGGGCGACTTTGTTTTCCACTCCTTAAACGGCTCAAAAGGTTTATTCTTGAATGTGTATTGCCAGGCAACCGCACCCCGCACCGTTCTTCGTGTGTTCTCCAAAAGATTGAAGTTGGTTTGGGTGGCCTCACTGAAAGCGTATGTAAATGCGAAGTTCTCAATGTCCCAGATGTGGGTGGCGGCATCTTTCTTCACCTTCACTTTTCGCACGTTGGTGAAGTTAAGGCTGCGCCTGATGGACTCATCGCGTATCCTGCGGATGTAAGCTTCGCGTTCCGCTTCAGTATTAAAGCTCTTGAGCGCAGCATCCAGTCGCAGGTCCGCGTTAGCTGGATCGAAGTTCGGGTTGATGGTGGTGTTTTCGTAGCTGATGAACATCGGAATCTTGAGCCCCGTATTTTGGGGAAGCAACTTGTCTACGTTGAGATTCGCGGAAATATCATAGCGCGTTGTTTCGCCACGTTCACGTTCGTAGATTTTAGATTGCACATTGCCGTAGCCAAAGGAAAGATGACGAAGGGAGCCGGTGATGGTACCCAAATCAGCTAGTTTCGCATTCATCACCACATTCGTTGCCCAGCCCGCGGTGCGATCAAAATCGGTGAGTCGCAGTTCATTGGCCCACAGGTTCACCGTAACGCTTCGTCCATCGTTGCTTCGGGGGTTCCGAACGCCAATCATCATCAGTCGTACCTGGCTTAAGTCGGGCCGGCCCAGGATGCGGATTCCGTGTTTACCGGCTGGTCGGGGCCCTGCCAGCGGAAAGAGCTGACCCAGCGGGTAATTCTCACGGTCACGTTGCGCTTTCAGTGCATACAGTTCATTCAGCTCCAGGTCAATTTCGTTTTCTTCTGGCCAAATGGCATTCAGGTCGGCCGTGTTGGGTGGCGTTATCTTCAGGGGCAATTCAATTTCATAAAAGTTCTGGTCAAAGTCGGTGCCCAACCGCAAGAACGCGACCAACTCACCATCGTTCAGGTTGGGTCCGTGGGCCGAAAAAAACATCTTGATGCGTCCGTAGTTAAAAAAGTCGAGCGACACATTTTTATAAATGGCCCGTGCGTCACCATCGGCCAGGTCGCGCACTTGAATTTGAACAGACTGTTCATTTAGCCGTCTTTCAACAGCAGACGTATTGTCGCGATCGCGCCTTAACGGTGGCACATAAGCGGGTTTTTCCTGATTCTGCTGCCCATTTTCTTCCACGCTCACTACGGAGACCGAGAAATTATCCAGGTTGGGTTCCGGGGGTGTTCCAAATCCGATGTTGGCCAGGTTACGATCATATCTGCGCCAGCGATTGCCCACCGCCCTGAAGTTGACAAAACGAAGCACAGCCGGTTGGGCGAACTCCGAAAGGATCATGCGCATGTAGCGTATCGACTTGAATCCGTTGATGTCGCCCACAGGCGGGGCATTAAATTGACGAACCGGTACGCGGAATAAATACCAGGTTACCGAATTGCCGTTGACTTGATTGGTAATCTGGTCCACGACATAACCTTGGCCAACTTGAAGCGAGCCCGGTTTGATATCCATGTTATACACATAGTATTCTTCCAGATCGCTGAGCGTGTTGTCCTGGTTAAGATCTTCGTTCTCCGGATTCACCGAGCCCGACTGGGCGAACGGTTCGTTGCCCTGTGGAATGGGTGAGTTGTTCTCCATGCCGTTAATATTCTTGTAACGCTCGAGAATTTTTGCGTCACGGGTGTCAAGGGCATCGCCCAGGAAGTAGTTGAAGTTGTCGGAAGAGGGGTCTTGTAGTACCACTTCACGTTCGGAGGGGTTGGCAATCGCATTAACGAACGTCTGGAATTTCTGCGCCTCGTTGGTTGAGCTAATACCGTCAAGACCTACATCCTGGTTCGAGCGTGACGTGGCTGAGTTATCGAAGGTGTTATTGACAAATTGCTGGTTGGTGACGTAGCCCCATTCATTCTCGGTCGCGAGGGCCAGGTTGCCATCGTTCGGTAAACCGTTTTCAAAGGCATGCTTGCCATCGCGCATCACGTCCTCCGAAATACTACCGAGGTGCAACGTTAGTTTCCCTCCGGTGGTGTTGTTGGTCACATTGCCGCGGCCATCATTTATTTTCCCATTTTCGCCTGGAATGAAGGGATCCATAAGCCAGAACTCCACATACTCAATGTTGGCTTTGTCGAAATCTACTTCCGTGCGAATGGCCGAAGTGATGCCGGCCCAGTTGGAGGTCACCGGCTCGTTGGAGAAATTAGGATTATAGTTGTATTGTCCGCGTTCGGCCGGGTAATAGGCGAGGTCAAACACCTGCTCATAAAAATTGCCAACATACGGGTCGCGGAACGGGAAAACTTCCTGGGGTAACACCGCCCGCGAGTAATGGTTTTCAAGATCCTTGCCCGAAATGTTGCCGGGTTTAAATCGACTGTTTTCGCGGTAGAAGAGATTATCTACCTGGTACCAGGCGAGTTTGGCGCGTTTGAAGCCTGCCCGCGCGTCATTCGTAATGCCTCCGGCCAGGTCAAACCGGGGATCGCGGGTGGGCACGGTCGCCAGCTTCCAACCCTGTGGATTCATCATGCTGTACGGTGTGGCACTGTTCTCGAAATCATCAATAAACGAGGTGCCATCTCCGTCCACAATGTTGGAGGTGCCGGGTAGTAATTGGGCAAACTCGGCATTCAGATTTACCGTAGACGTTTCTTTTGTTTCCAGGAAAGGAAGGGCGTCTACCATTTTGGTGAGTATCCGCGAGTTTTTCTTCAAGTTGATGTCGAGGCCGTATTGAAAGTTTCGGGCCGGTTCCGTCCCAATAAGGTTTCGCGAAATCAACGGACGTTCATTGTAGTAGAGAAGTGTACCGCCCAGATTGACATCTTCATTCAAGCGATAGTCGAAACGCGTTCCAAGAAGGGATCGCGTCTGGAAGGCAAAGGGATCCTGTTGTTCGTAGGTGATCTCAATATCTTTTCCCGAGGACAGAATGCCCTCGTTCAGGATGGTGACCTTTCCAAAGGTGTAGTCCACCGTATAGTCGGTTCCCTCGCGCAAGGGAGAGCCACCGCTGAAGACTTTTACCGAACCCTGTGAGATGTTGAACCCCTGAATGATTATTTCGCGGCCCGATCCAGCCTTGAATGAACCCACGATGAAGAACTTGTTTTTCGTAGCGTCTAGTTCAGCTTCGGCTTTGGTTGTGCGGTAGAGCGTGTCATACACGTATTTGTTGATCAGGAAGTCGCGCAAACCCGGGTCCTCCCGCGGGTCGTTAAAGAGCCTTCGCAAAGCGGTGTTGAATGGTTCGAGGTAGGGAAAAATGATGGCGCCCGTCTCGGGGTTAATCGTAATCTTTTCCACAAAGTCAAAATTGCCATCAGGTTGCGGATCGTTGTAGGGATTGAGTCGGTCGAGACCAAACACTTCAATCAATTGCTGTGTGCGGGCAAACTGCCCCTCCTGCAGCTGGGGGTTGTCGATACCGCTGCGGTCATCACGGTAAATCACGCGCAACTGGAAGCCATCGCGCGTGAGTTGCGATACGTTGAGATTGTAAATGTTCTTCATCATCAACAACCAGGTCGGCAAGATCCGGCCGGCCGGATCTTTCACGGCAATCTTGCGCGGGCGGAGCATTTTTAAATACACAATCTCGTCTTCGCGCTTGTTGGAATAATCCTCGGTGAGTTCGCCCACCTTATACACACGGCCGTTAAAAGTATATTCAAAGGCGACCGCCAAAGCTTCATCATTCTGCAGTTTCCGTTGTAACGAAATGTATCCCAACTCCTTGTTGAATGTGAATTCGGAAGGCGCCAACCTGCGCGCACCCGTTATTTTTTCGAAGTCGGTTCCGTTTACAAATCCCTGGGCTTCCAGCAGCCCGTTAATATTGTCGGCTGTGGCACTGGACGGCAACAGGGTAAAAAGATTGTTGGCACCATTTTGTGTAGGCGAATTGGCCGGAAGGGTGGGAGACAGAACGCTGCTGCGGTAGACTTTGGCTTCACCCATATCCATAAGCCCCACCACGTTTCGCAGGGTTTGCGTGTCATTGTTTCGGTTTAACAGATAAACTTCTACACGAGTGACGTTAACGCCTGAGAGAATTTGCGGCAACGTAGCCAGCCACCGCTCGAAGTTGTCGCGGAAGAACTGGCCGAGAAAGAAGTGCCGGTTTTCGTCATAATTGGAGCCCACAATTTCGAATGGCCGGCCCTGCGAAGCTCCGTTAGCACTGCCGGCCACCCGCACAGACGACTGCTTACCCCGCTGCGTGGTGGCGATGGCGGTGACGAACATTTTGCCAAACTGCATTTGCGCCTTGATACCGAACAGATTTTGAGCGCCTGTGATGAGGCTGTTATTCAAAGGCAGACTGACATTACCCAGTTCGAGCTTCTTGAGTATGTCTTCCTTGAAGCCCGTGTATTCTACTTTCAGGTTGTTCTGAAAGTCGAAGGAGTTGTTGTTGTCGAAGTTGGTGGTCACCCGTAATTTTTCACCCACTTTGCCCACCACGCTCAGGTTAATTTGCTGGTCAAACTCAAAACCACCGTTTCGCTGCTGGCGGATGGGGATAGCCGGGTTCTCGATCTTTTGCCAGCTTCCGCCAAAATCAAGCGTCACATTGCCTCGTGGAATGAGTTCGACATAACTGCCGCCAAAGATGCGGTCGAGCACGGGACTGACGTATATTTTGGGCAGGAGATTTCGGCTGCTTACGGCACTTTCGCCATCCAGCGCCCGGCTGCGCGACTGCCAATATTCTTTGCGGGCAAGGCGGTCCTGCTGCAGATTGAATTCCGGGAACGACATGGTCGATACCGGCCGGAAATTGAGGCGCCCGATCTTTTCCGATATGGTGTAGTTCATCCCCGTGTCGATCTGCAACTCCAACCCGATGCTTTTGGGGTTCTTTAAAAAGAGGGGAGACACTGATGTGTAGTTCGAGAAGGGGTCTCCATAGCGATCGCGCAGCCGAAAGCTGGGCCGGTAAGCGCTCACCGGGCGGTTCAGCGAGTCAAGGCGTGTGGTGTCCCCGCCTATGCGAAATTGGGCATAGGAAGCAGTCGGGGACCAACATGTTAAAAGCAACATGCTCAGTCCAAGGGCGACTTGCCATGTCCGGTGCAGCGTAGTCAAAACTCTCTTAGGCGTTTTTAAGTGCTTGTTTTACGAGCTCTTCCAAACTAATGGTACTTCCCGATTTCTTGAGAACGGCATCGACACTTTTTTCGGCCGCGGCCTTGCTGATTCCCAAGGTCATTAATGCAGATAACGCTTCCTGCCGCTGCGTATTGTAAACCGGGCCATGAATAGCGCCTTCTGCCCCTTCCTTTTTTAACTTGTCGCGCAATTCCAGCACTATCCGCTGGGCGGTTTTCGAGCCGATGCCCTTTACCGCCTGAAGCGTGGCCAGATCCTCCCGAACGATGGCCTGCTGCAGTTCAGTTGGAGGAAGGTACGAGAGCACGACAAGGGCCGTGCTCGGCCCCACGCCATTTACCGAAATCAAATGCTGAAACATCTGCCTTTCCTGAAGCGAGTAAAAGCCAAACAGCAGATGGGCATCCTCGCGCACCTGCAGGTGGGTATGAAGCTTGATGGCTTCAAGATCCTTTACCTGCGAAAAAGTATGCAGCGAAATATTGACGTGATACCCAACGCCCTGTACTTCGATGATGACGTGTGTTGGCTCTTTATGAACCAGTCTTCCCTGGAGATAGGCAATCATGCAGTGGCAAAAAACAAAACGCAGTTTACGAGTAATTCACCTCGTAAGCAACCACCCTAGTGGTTGCGATCGTAAATCTGAGCCCCCACTACCGCGATAGCCGCCATATTGACGATGTCGCGAATGGAGCTTCCCAGTTGCAATACCTGAACGGGTTTTTTCATTCCCAGCAAAATAGGGCCAATCGCTTCGGCACCTCCAATCTCCATCAACAACTTGTACGCAATATTGCCGGAAGCCAGGCTGGGGAAAACCAGTGTATTGGCGCCCTCTTTAGCCAAGGCACTAAAGGGGTACATTTCGCGCTGCAACTCGGTGTCAAAGGCTACGTTGGCCTGAATGTCACCATCAATAATAAGTTGCGGGTATTTTTCTTTTGCCAGGTGTACGGCCTTTCGCACTTTGTCCGGAATATCCCCTTTGCTTGATCCGAAGTTGGAGTACGACAACACGGCAACCCGTGGTTCGATATCAAAAAACTTTACGCCCCGTGCCGTCAGTCCGATGATGTCCACCAGCTCTTCTGCTGTCGGGTCTACATTCACCGTACAATCGGCAAAAAAGAAATTTCCCTTTTTGTTGATAATGATATACATGCCGGCCACCCGTTTTACTCCGGGAGCAGTGCCGATGATTTGCAGTGCCGGTAGAATGGTTTTCGAATAGTCGCGCGTCAATCCGCTAACCAATGCATCGGCCAGTCCGTTTTCAACCATCATGGCACCGTAGGCGTTCCGGTCGCGCAGCATGCGCTTCGCGTCATGGCGCGAGACTCCTTTGCGTTGCCGTTTGATATAGTATTGTTCCTCAAACTGCTTGCTCAACGCCTGGTCTTCGCTGGGGTCAACTACGGTGCAGCCGTTCAATTCAAGTTGATGCTCTTTTTTGAGGCGTTCGATCTGAGCCCGTTCACCAAGCAAAATCGGGTGGGCGATACCTTCGTCCACCAACGCTTGCGCGGCCTTTAAAATCTTCACATGGTCGGCCTCGGCAAAGACCACGCGTTTGGGGTCCATTTTCGCCAGCTCGGTGATGCGCGAAGTCAACTTTTGATCAAGTCCGATTCGCTTCAACAATTCCTGATGGTAGTTGGCCCAATCCGTAATGGGTTGTTTGGCCATACCGGATTCCATCGCGGCCCGGGCCACAGCCGGAGATACGGTGGTTATCAAGCGGGGGTCTAGCGGTTTCGGGATGAGGTACTCGCGGCCGAACTGAAGTTTGTCGGTGCCATACGCCTGAATCACGATATCGGGTACCGGCTCTTTCGCAAGCGCTGCCAGCGCATGCGCTGCCGCCAGCTTCATGGCTTCGTTTATTTCCGTTGCACGCACATCCAGCGCTCCCCTAAAAATGTAGGGAAAGCCCAGGACATTGTTGACCTGGTTAGGGTGATCACTCCGCCCCGTAGCCATGATCAGGTCGGGTCGGGTTTTGCGGGCCAGGTGGTAGTCGATTTCTGGATTGGGGTTAGCCAGAGCAAATACAATCGGGTCGTTGGCCATCTGTAAAATGTCTTCCGGCTTTAATATATCGGCAACGGAAAGCCCGACAAATACATCAGCCCCCTTCAGTGCTTCTTGCAGGGTACTTACCTTTCGTGACGTTGCAAATTCGGCTTTGGTGGGATCAAGCCCCTCGCGCTGGTGGGTAATCACCCCTTTGCTGTCGCACATGATCAGGTTTTCCGGGCGGAGGCCCAAAGCCAAATACATCCGCGAGCAGGACACAGCCGCAGCGCCCGCACCGTTCACGACCAGCGTGATTTTTTCAATCTTCTTTCCAATGAGCTCAAGCGCATTAAGTAAAGCCGCGCTGGAGATGATGGCCGTTCCATGCTGATCATCATGCATGATGGGAATATTCATCTTCTCCCGAAGGTCCATCTCAATTTTGAAACATTCGGGGGCCTTGATGTCTTCCAGGTTGATGCCGCCAAACGTGGGCTCCAGCGCCTTCACAATTTTTACAAACGCGTCTGGATCTTGCTCGTCAATTTCAATGTCGAAGCTGTCGATGCCCGCATACTTTTTGAAAAGAACCGCCTTACCCTCCATCACCGGTTTGGCGGCCTCGGGCCCGATGTTACCCAGGCCCAGCACAGCGGTGCCATTTGAAATTACCGCCACCAGGTTTCCCTTGGAGGTGTATTTGTAAACATCTTCTTTATTGGCCGCGATTTCCTTACAAGGTTCGGCTACACCCGGTGAGTAGGCGAGCGCGAGATCGTGTTGGGTGCTTAGTGTTTTGGTGGGGACAACTTCGATTTTTCCCGGTTGTCCTTGCTGATGATATTGGAGCGCTTCGTCTCTTCGAATCTTTAACGACATGAAACTTCGTTCGTGTTTACGAGGCGAAAAGTACAATTATTTACCCGAAACCGGGCTGGCTTATTGACCAGCGGAGGTGGTCGCCACCGGCCCGGGCCGGAAGCTATACACGATAGTTTCCAGTTCGCGCATGAGTTCGCGCTGGTCTCGTTCCGGACTGAATACAAATCCCTCGAGGTAGTAGAGGTAGTTCGAGGAGCGGTCAACGACCGCCACCGCCTGAAATGGCCCGCCCATGGAGAAGTTATTGGCCCGCCATAGGCCACGAAGTTCAGTGGCGTACTCGTTGTGGAAGGTAATCGGTTGCGCCTGAACTTCTTTGCCGGGAACGTTCAATTCGGTAATCAAATAAGAGTCGGAAACGTCCGGGTCTTCAAAAAGGTATTTTCGGCAAATGGCGTTTCGGAAGGCGATCAAACTGTCGCGCGAAAACTGATTTTGCGACCGGTAGGGCACGCGGGCAATGAACACGTTCTTGTCGTCACGCGGATTGATCTGCCTCACCCACAGAAACTCCTCATTCGACATCACCAGCTGGTACCCAAAGGGCACACGAAATGAGCATCCATAATTTTTTTGCACCCATTGATTGATGCCCTTCATTTCACCTGACTTAAACAGAGCTCCGGTCTGCCGCGCCCGCTCGGTTCGATCAAAATAGGCAGTAAGCTGTGAACCATTTTGGCGAATTTTCTGAATGAGTTCGGCTTCGGTTTTCGCAAACAGGTACATTACCGACTGGTTGCGGGCGTACACATCTTCCTGCGTTTGCACGAACAGGCCGCTATCGGTTTTAATTTTAGCAATTGACTCGGGTGTAAACAAGGCGCGGAGGTAGCTGGCCCCGGAGGTGCGTTGATCAAGCGTTACGGCATAGATGAGGTTGCGCCTGCCTTTCAGCACAAAATTGAGTTTGCGCGGGTCAATCCACCGCATATTGAAAAGTCGTTCTTTGCGCGGCAGCACCTGGGCCTCCTGCCGAAAGAGGGAGTCGAGTACATCGCCCAACGGACCTTCCCACTGGATGGAATCCATAATCAGGTACATGTCGCCCGTAATGCCGGTAGCGGAGGGTAAACTTTTTTTGCTGCGTTCACCGCACGCCAGCAACAAAAAGAATGAAAGAAGTACAAGATGGACAAGTCGGATCATAAGTGAAATTACCCCCTTAATGCAGCAACAGGCAACAGGTCACGGTTACGATCCGATAATGAGTACCTGGCCGGGTTGCAGCTTATTGGATTTCAGGTTGTTGAGGCTTTTGATCTTTTCAATGGAAAGGCCGGGCACTTTGCGCGAGATGTCCCATAAGGTATCGCCTGGTTGCACGGTGTAGGTCTTGGCATCAGCGGCTATCGAGGCTTGAATCGATTTCCGTGTCGTGGCGGTGGCCACCGTTCGTTGCGAAGGCTTAACCCACAGGGTAAGCCGCTGACCGGTGCGAATCATATTCCCGCGCAGGTTATTCCACTTACGGATGTCATCCACCCGAACACCGTACCGCATCGCAATGCTGCCCAACACATCGCCTGACCGAACGCGGTAAGTCATGGGCTCGCGACCGACTGTGTTGCCAACAGCATTTTTCGCCAGCGCTTCTATTTCCGTACGGCCAGCTTTCGAAGCCGAATCAAGAATGGCTACGCGATTAAGTTCCAGCCGCTCCTTCACCGCCAGTGGTAGCCGAACAACAAATGTCTTTCCGTTGCCCGGTATGGCATTGCGATGGAGCGATGGGTTGAGTTTTTGAAAATCCTCAAGGCAACCATCGGTGAGCTTGGCCAACGTTTCGAGATTAGTGAAGCCCGTCACGCGCACGGTGTCCCACAACGGGAGCTGTTCGCGGTAGGGTTCAACTATGTTGTGTTCTTCGGCATAGTTCATAGCATAAACCATGGCCACATACTGGGGTACGTAGGATCGCGTTTCGCGCGGCAGGTACTGATAAATCTCCCAAAACTTCTTTTTGCCGGATCTTCGCATAGCCCTGCGCACTGTTCCGGGGCCGGAGTTGTAAGCGGCAAGTGCCAGTTCCCAATCGTGAAAGATGGAGTACAACATACCGAGGTATCGGCACGCAGCTTCTGTTGATTTTTGCGGATCCATCCGGTCATCCAGGTACCAATCCTGATGCAGGCCCATATACCGGCCGGTGGCCGGCATAAACTGCCAGAGGCCAACGGCTCGCGCACGTGAAATGGCGCGGGGGTTTAGCGCTGATTCAATGATGGAGAGATACTTCAACTCGTCTGGCATGCCATGCTGCGCCAGCTCTTTTTCAAAAATGGGAAAGTAGAGGTCCTTTCTGCGCAGCATCAGTCGCGTATACTCGCGATCCCGCACCAGGAAAAAATTGATGAAACCCTGAACGCGATCGTTGTAATGCAAAGGCACCTCGCCTTCAATGCAGCGCAAACGATCAGCTACTTCTTCGGGTGACAGGTTGGCCGGGATGTAGTCCCACTCGGAGGTGAGGTACTGTCCGTTAAAGACGCTGTCGTCCAAAATTACTTCGGTTTCAAGCGTATCAAGTTCGTCCGGAAGTGTTTCTTCCGGCAGCTCTTGCGCCCATCCGGTTGTCATTCCGGCCACCAAAAAAAATCCCGCCAGTAGTCCCTTCATTGGTCTTATAACGAAATAGTCAAAAAAATCGCGTTTGACCTGATTTTAAACCCCTAAGTTGAGCAAAACCTGCGAGAACTGAAACAGGCCACCCTCATCGAAGTCATTACCCAATATTTGCAGACCTATGGGAAGCCCTTTTCTGTCCCGTCCTGCGGGCACGGCCAGAGCGGGTATACCGGCTACATTAGCTTGCACCGAATACAAGTCGGCCAGGTACATTTGAACAGGATCGGACGAATGTTCGCCTAACCGAAATGCTGTGGTTGGCGCAACCGGCATCAGCAGGTAGTCGTGCTGATCAAAAATTTTTTTCATACCCTGACGCACCAGCGTGCGCACTTTTTGAGCCTGCTGATAGTACGAGTCGTAGTAGCGCGCACTTAGCACGAACGTTCCCAACAGAATTCTGCGCTGCACCTCGCGCCCAAAACCCTCTGCCCGGCTTTTTCTGTACAACTCGGCCAGGTTGGTTGCGGATTTACTCCGGTGCCCATAGCGCACGCCATCGTACCGCGAAAGATTAGAGCTGGCCTCGGCTGTGGCCAGAATATAGTACGTGGGAAGTACATAATCCTGATACGGCAGCGTGATGGGATGAACGCTATGCCCGGCTTGTTGCAGGAGTTCGATCCGCAACTGGAGGGCTTCCCGAATTTCGATTTGAATGCCTTCGCTGGTGAGCGCATCAGCCGGATAAGCTACGCTATACTTTTTTGATACGGGAACATGTAAACGGGAAGCATAATCATCAGGCGGTTGGGTAGAGGCGGTACTGTCGTACGCATCCGGCCCGGCTATGACATGCAACACACGAGCCATATCATCCAAATGGGTCCCCAACAGGCCAACACAATCGAACGATGACCCGTAGGCTAGCAGTCCGTAACGGGATACTCGGCCATAGGTGGGCTTTAATCCTAATACACCACAGAAAGAGGCGGGTTGTCGAACCGATCCTCCGGTATCCGAACCAATAGCTATTTGACAGAGGCCTGCGGCCACGGCTGCGGCTGATCCGCCAGAGGAACCTCCGGCCACGCGGGCAGCGTCATGCGGGTTTTGCACGGGGCCAAAGGCCGAGTTTTCATTGGAACTTCCCATCGCAAACTCATCGCAATTTTGACGGCCAATGATAATCGCATCTTCGTCCAGCAGGCGTTGGACAGCGGTGGCTGAATAGGGTGATTGATAGCCGCTGAGGATTTTGCTTCCGGCTGACACCGGGTGTCCTTCATGAGCAAACGTGTCTTTGAGGCCTACCACCAGGCCGGCCAGGCGCCCTGCGGTGCGGTTTGCCAAACGAGTATCGATTTCGGCAGCCCGGGCAAGGGCTTCATCAGCATATACCTCAAGAAAAGCGTTAAGGTGCCGGTGCTGGTTGATCTTGTCTAGATAGTCTTTTACAATTTGGGTACACAACGTGTCCCCATTCTTCAGGCGGTGCTGAAGAGATGTCAGGCTGCTGATGGAGTCCAACCGGGAATTACTCTTCGAGGCGACCGGCCTGTTTGCCGTCTTCCACCTCTTTCTTCACGTCTTTCACCGCATCCTTGAATTCACGTACGCCCTTACCGAGGCCTTTCATGAAGTCAGGAATTTTCTTTGCGCCAAAGAAGATGAGCACGAACAAACCGATCAGCAAGATTTCATTGAACCCCACGCCACCTAAGATGCCCAGAACTAAAAGAATTGCTGTCATGACTAAGTAATTAGGGTGTAAAGATAGTAAAAGTTAGGTCAACCGGATAGGCCGTTTTCGGCCTTAGTCCCGGAGCCAGGTTTCCGGATCCAGCGGAGTGGTCTGCTTGTAAATGCGGAATCGCAGTTCAGGCACGCCCTCCACATTTTGCTGTACCGATCCGAGTTCCTGGTTGGTGCTTACTTTCTGACCACTTTTGACAAACACCTCCCGCAGGCCGGTATACACGGTAAAATACTCGCCATGGTTAACAATAACCGTGGTGCCCAGCAGCGGATTGGCTGAAATCGTTTTTACGGTACCGTCAAATACAACTTTAACACGTTCGCCCTCGCGCGTCTGAATATTCACCCCCAGGTTGTCCAGCGTCACATTCTTCAAAACCGGGTGCTTTTGCCGCCCGAATTTTTGTGAAATAATGCCGCTGGCCGGCCAGGCTAGCTTGTTTCGATTTTCCTCGAAGGATGCCGACAGTTTTACATCCAGTTCGGGCGCTGTTTTATTTGCATTGGTTTTTTCTTTGGCTTTTGCCGCTTCGCGGGCGGCCCGCTCCATTTCCTCGCGGATGATATCGGCAATGAGTTTGTCGAGTTTTACAATGGCCTTCCTTGTTTCTTCGAGGTCGCGTTTAAGCTGTTTTTCCTCTTTCTCCAGTTTGCGTACCAGCCCGCGTTGTTGCTGTTTTAGTTGTGTAAGGCTGGTATTCTCCTTTTCTTCTTCCGCCAGCAGCGCACTTTGCTCAGCTTTCTTCACCTCCGTAGCCGTCACCTGGGCTTGCAGGAGCGACTGCGCTCGTTCGATAGCTCGTGCCTGATCTTTTCGCGCTTCTGCATATTGCTCCATGTATTTGAGGCGCATCAGCAATTGATCGAAGGAGCGAGACGAAAAGAGAAAGAGCAATTTGTCTGTTTTTCCGCTTGCCTTTTGCGCTGCATACAGCATGGCCGCGTATTCCTCTTTCAGTTTGTACAGGTCTAACTCGAGGGCGATGATGATGTCATTGTTCTCGGCAATGTCTTGCTCCAGCAGGGCAATTTCATCTTTGATGGACTTGATCAGTTTTTCCTGCTGCTGAATGCGCGCGCTAAGCGCATTGAGTTCGCCCACCGATGTTTTTTTCTTCTGGGCCGTTTCTTTAAGAATGCGTTCGGTTTCCTGGATGCGTTCCAGGTTTTGTTTCTTTTCTTTTTCGAGTTGAGTGCGTGATTTTTTCTGAGCCTGCACGCTCAGTGAAGCCAATACCAACAGCATGAGCAGAAAGCGCCACTTATCTGCGATCATATCGCTTGGGGATATTGAACGGGAACTTCAGCTCCTTGTCGCCCACTTCGGCTTTGTTGTATTCAAAGCTGATGGTGTTATTAACAATGCCGTTTGGCGTTTTGTAAAAAATGCTGATGATGCCATTGTACGGAAACAAGCGCTCGCCCACGGGCTGAAAGTTCGAGTAGCTCACCTTTAACGAATTGGTTGACGTGGTCTCCGATAGTTCCACCTGTTCGAGCTTACGGGTCGTGCTGTTGATCAGATTCTTCACCGCCACACTGCCTGCCCGCTGCAGCAACACATCAAATGTGCCTTCCTGACCAATTTCGTCCTCTGGCTTCTTCGCAAGAATAGGATTACCGAGCAATGCCGACTGAATCACTCCGTAGTTAATCTCAAAATTGAACCGCTCGGATAGCTCCGCGTATGTAAAAACATAATACTCCTTATCTACCGTGCTGACGATCGTAATGGAATCCTGGTTGATCAGCGCTTTGCCACCCTGGACACCCACGACAGAAAAAGTCATCCAGATCACGCTGTCTTTGCGAATGCGAATGTTGGCTTTCACCTCACGTTCACGCTGGTCATCTTTAAACACCATCTTGGCTTTTCCGTGCAGATAGCCGAAATCGATCTCTTCAATCGAGATGGTTTTCGGTGGCGTTGGCACAGTGGGCGTTATTTTTTTGCCGCACCCGGCCAAAAAGAATATCGAAGTTGCACAAATCAGAGCCAGAACGCGCATGAGTTTCAATTGAGCTTTCGGTTTGCAATTTTTTTATCGATCAGTTCAGGCCCCGCCCCAAGCGATTTCGCTTTTCGCCATTGCGCCAAAGCGCCTTCTTCGTCCCCAAGCTTAAACAAGATGTCGCCATAATGCTCGAAATGGGTCGGAGATTGGGTGCCGGTTTGAATGCACCGCTCCATGGCCTTTCGGGCGTCTTTGTACTTTTCGCGCATGAACAAGACCCACGCATAGGTGTCCCAATAGTTGGCGTTTTCAGCATGGTCTTTTATCAGTTGGGCAGCCATACGCTCGGCTTTCTCGAGATTCTCTTTCCGAAGGGCGAGGTAGTAACTGTAGTTATTGAGTACAAATTCGTGGTTGGGGGCTAATGTCAGCACATCGTCAAAGGCCTGGTTGGATTTGGGGAAATCACGAAGGCCCTGATACACTTCACCCAAAATCATGTTCAGGTCTATGAGCAACCCCACCTGCCCCACAGCCAGTTGCTTGCCCTGCTCCAGTTGGGTGGCCGCTGTTCGTAAATCGCGTTGGCGCCACAGGGCGTAGCCGGAAAAATAATACAGACTGGCCTGGTTCGGAAACAGTTCCAGCGCTTGCTCGGTATGGATCAACAGACTGTCCGTCATTCCCAATTCAAGCTCGAGTGCACAAAGATTTTGCCAGGCTTCAAATTGCGATATGCCTCGTTTTACGGCCTGGCTGTAAGCTTTTCGGGCCTGTTCTCTCTCACCATTACTCATGAAAAGATCCCCCGTCAGTAACAACACATCGGGTTCGCCCGGGTACTGTTCGGTCAACAGGGCCGCCATACGCGAGGTGAACGCCTGCCGCGGGGGGTCGTTGGTTTGAGTTAACGCGCTTTGCTGATAGCTACCCAGCATGAGCAGTTTGGAAGAAAGTTCAACTTGAGGGTGACGCAGCAAGATTTCGATTTGCACCCGGGCATCCTGATCGGCACCGGTTTCCAAATAGAGTCCCGCCAGTAGCATGCGGGCACTGGTGGCCTCAGCGTGTGTCTCAACAAACGAAGTCAATACCCCGATCGCGCGTGCGTTCTGATTCTGCTGGGAGAGAAACTCGGCCAGACCTACAGCATAACGCTCTTCGTCCGGAAATGCCTTAACCAGTTTTTCGCCTTCGGCCAGGGCCTCATTTGTTTTACCCATTTCCAGATACAGTTGCTGCTTCTGAATAGAAGAAGTCTCGCTGATGCCCATTTGCTGCTCAATCCGGTTATAGGTCTCGAGCGCATCACCCGGTTTCTTATCCATGGTTTGCAACGCGGCCAGTTGAAAGAGGTATTCCTCCTGACCCGGCACCTGCTCCAGTAGGGTTTTGATCAGGTCTGCGGCTTTGCCAAACTGCCCCATGGAGGCATAGATAGAAGAACCCAACAGATAGAAATACTTGTTCGTTTTATCTAACTGCAACGCCTGCTGAATACTGATGCTCGCTTTTAACCGGTCGTCTGGCTTCTCACTTTTGGCGAGTACTTCAGCGATCTTGTAATGTACGGTGGCGTTGCCTGGATTTATTTCCAGGGATTTCTGGTAGTAATACAAGGCTTTCGCATAGTCTTCCAGAATGAAGAACTTTTCACCCTCGGTGAAAAACAGCTCTGCCTGTAATTGCATTTCGGCTGACTGCGGGTCAGCCTCTTTTTTCTTGCGGTCGCGCTGTGCCCACACGTTGCTGGAAAAAACCACCAACAGCCCGACCAGCCCAACGCGATATGCCCAAAATGCCTTCAAGGTTAGTTTGCCACCGTGCCATAGTCACCCAGACTGACGTCTGAAAAATGGCCTGCAAAATTAGCGAAATTACCCAACATACTATTGCTCAACAACGCGTTGGTAACCTGGGTGTTGCTTTGAACAATTGAGTTTTGTAAGCGGGAATTCTGTATAACGGATTTTTCTCCGACACTTACGTAGGGCCCTACCACGGAGTTTTCGATCACCGCATCAGCACCAATAAACACGGGTGGTATGATCACCGATTGGTGAATGCGGGCGGAGTTATCGATCAGGGGCTGGCTCTTGATCAGCTCAAGGTAGCGCTGGTTGGTGTCCACCATGTTCTGCTTGTTGCCACAGTCTAGCCACTCCTGCACTTTTCCAACGGTTAAGCGCGCCCCTTTTTTGCGCAGGTTTTGAAGGGCGGTAGTCAGTTGGTATTCACCCTTTTCTTTGATGTCGTGGTCAAGCAGGTACTGCATTTCCGCCCTAAGCTTTTCACCCTGCCGGAAGTAGTAGATGCCAATGATGGCGAGATCGGAAATGAATTGCGATGGCTTTTCGACAAAGTCGATGATTTCACCTTCTGCATTCAACTTAACGACACCAAACTGGGAAGGGTCTTTTACCTGCTGTACCCAAATCGTCCCATCACGGGCGGTGTCGAGGTGGAAGTCAGCCCGGAACAGCGTATCGGCAAAGGCAACAATGACGGGCCCCTGAAACAACTCAGCAGCAAACAATAACGCATGTGATATGCCGAGTGCTTTTTCCTGGTAATAGATCTTACCTTTCGCGCCAACAGCGGCCGCCACCTGGACCAGGCTTTCCTCTACCGCTATTCCAAAACTGGGGTGAATAATAAAACCGATCGATTCGATTTTTTCCGGGCAAACCCGGGCGATATCTTCTACCAGCCGATGTACGATCGGCTTACCGGCAATGGGTAAAAGCGGTTTGGGTGTGCTGAGGGTGTGAGGGCGTAGCCGTTTGCCCAGCCCGGCCATCGGAATAATGATGTTCATAGTTAACGCGGGATTGCGTACGAAATGTACTAAAACTCCCGGGCCGTCTTGAAATTGTTCCGCTCAAAAATCCAGGCGATAAACAAAAAGACGAACGGTAATGTAAGCTGGAACAGGGTTCGGCTAACCGTTGACTCTATGATCACTTGTTTTTCCAGCAGGATCAAGGCGAAAGCCAATACCACAAAGGCCAACCCGCGCATCACCTTGTAGGGAACCGGGTATTGCCGTTGCCCAACCACAAAGCATGCCACCACCATTGTTGTGTAACAGCCCACCGAGGCCCACGCGGCACCCAAATAGCCGAACCTGGGCACCAGTAGAAAGTTACCCGCGATGGTCACAAAGGCGCCTAACACCGAGAACAGGGTTCCATAATACGTTTTGTCGGCAAGTTTGAACCAGACCGACAAATTGAAGTAAACCCCAATCAGAAGGTAACTCAGCAGTAACAAGGGAACAACCTCGATTCCCTCATAGTACAACTCCTGACCTAAGAGGTGCTTGAGTAAATCCATGTTAACGGACACCGCCAGCAGAATAAACGAACAAACGATAATGAAGTAATGATTTACTTCGGCAAACAAACGCGGTGAATTTTTGTCTTGTGCACGCGAGAAGAAAAAGGGATCAGCTGCATACCGGAAAGCTTGTATCGCCAGATTCATGATAATCGCGTACTTGTAAGCCGCTGACAGCACGCCTAATGCGTACTGCCAGGTTTGGCCCGAGCTTGCCGGCCACCACCATTCCAGCGCCCACCGGCTGAACATCTCGTTGATCATGCCGGTTATGCCCATTAACATCACGGGGTAGGCATAGGGAATCATATCGCGGAACAAGGGGCGATCGAGCGCGGGCCGCCACTGCAGCAAGGTGCGGGCGAAAAAGAATACGTAAAACAAATTGGCCAGCAGGTTAGCTAATATCACCCAGTCCACACCCGATACTCCCTGAAGCGGGTTTACCAGAAATTCAGGAAGGTTACGTGCTCCTTCGGCACCAAAAAAGACCAGCAAAAACAAGACGTTGAAGCCGATCAGTAATGCAGCATTAACAATTCGGGCGCTGGCATACGCAATGGGTTTTCGCCTGAACCGAAGCCGGGCGAAAGGAATGGCCACGATGTTATCAATAAGCAGCACAGCTGCCAACCAGCGGATCACGTACGCCTTATCTGGCGCGCCCAAATGGCCGGCTATGGCTGGGCTCAACAACACCAGCAAGACAGAAAAGCCAATGCTGATGGATACCACAAACGTTTGGGCTGTTCGGAACACGCGCTCCTCATCGGCTCCTGCCTTGTTGGCAAATCGGAAGTAAGCGGTCTCCATTCCAAACGTATACACGACATTAAGGAAGGCGACATAGATGTACAGGTAGCTTAGGAGCCCATATTCCGCAGGATCGAAAAACCGTGTTTGGAGGGGGAATAGCAGGAAATTAAGGAACCGGGGCACCAAGCTACCCAGCCCATACAGGGCGGTGTCGGAAGCTAATTTTCGTAGTGAGGTCAAATTAACTTAGGGTCTGGCGTGGAGTATTGCAGTAAAGTTCGAAAAACAAGCGGAAAACCATTCCGATTTAGCTTTTAGGTGCCGAATTTCAAGTAAATTTGACGGTTACAAATGATGCATAAAACGCCATTTATTTGTTGATTAAAGAGGTATGAGAAAAATTGTAGGCGTACTGGCCCTTTTCGGTTACTGTGCAGTAGGGTTTGGTCAAACCAACACCATTTTGTCCGGCAATTGGAACAACGCGGCCATCTGGACGGCCGGCACGCCAACAGGCACGTCAACGGCCAACGTTAATCACCCCTTGATCATCAACACCAACGTCACAGTTGGTACTGGCGGGAATTTCACGTTCAACGCTAATGCCACCGATCTAAGTGGTGGGTCTGCTTTCACGTTCACGACAGGGGGAACCAATCCAAGCCCTTCAATAGTGGGAATTTACGGAACCGTGACGTTTGAGGGAGCTGGTACGATCGGAGGTTTTACTAATTTAACCATTTATCCAGGAGGTACGTTGATCATGGGCGCAACGGCTTTCGCCAACAATATTAATGTGGACGTGCAGGCGGGTGGCACGCTGATTATTAATGGGAATCTGACCAACAACAATAACGGTGGTACGTTCGTGGTGGCTGGCACCGTTCAAGTAAATGGCTCTTACAGCACAACCGGAAGCACAACTCTAAGTGGAAGCGGCTCCTTTACCACAACCGGACCGATGACAACCACGGGAGGTTCAACCATTTTTGGATCCCCGAATGATTGCGGGGCAGGGCCATGTTCAGGAAACAATCTTTGTGGATTTGCCAATTCAATCTCGGCCGACCAATTAATTTGTAGCGGGGGTAGTGTCACAACATTGTCGGGGCCCACTACAGGAGCCGTAAGTCCAACGTTTACCTGGGAGCAAAGCACTACGAGTTCAACCTCCGGATTTACCACCATAGTCGGGGCAACATCTGCAACCTACACGCCTTCTGGGCTTACGCAGACGACATGGTTTCGCAGACTCGTGACAGCAGGCGGCTGCACGGGTACTTCAACCGCTGTTCGGATTACCGTAGTTTCAAGCGGGGGCTGGAGTGGAATCACCAGCACGAATTGGCACACCGCTTCCAACTGGTGCAGCGGTGTGGTGCCTGACGCCAACACCGATGTTACGATTAATCCGGGTGCCCCTAATATGCCTGTCATTAGCGCAGCAGCCACAGCACGGAACCTGACGTTAGCAGCGGGCGCTACCCTTACTATCTCCGGCTCCAATACGCTTGATCTGAAAGGAAATGTTACCATCAGCGGTACCTTCAATGTGAACACGAGCACCGTGTTGCTGACGGGTACCTCGCAACAATCCGTAAGTGGCAATAACACCATCTTCTTTAATAACCTCACGATCAATAACACCGCGGCCGCGGTGCCGCAGGTGACGTTCAATAGTTTTCCATCGATTTACAGCACGTTGACGATGACGGCTGGAATCGTTAATCTGAATAACAACACGCTCACTATTGGTACAGCAGCAGGCACGCCCGGTGCCTTGTCATACACAGCCGGCCGATTGTATAACGGAACGATTTTGCGCTGGATTGGAACCGGTGCCATTGCCGATGGTGCTGCCGCTGGTCATTTCCCCATTGGTTCGGTTTCGGATTACCGACCGATCTTCCTGTCCACAACCGCTAACCCCACAACCGGTGGCCAGGTCTTTGTTGCTCACATTCCGGCCACGACCACCGCAACGGTTTCATTTGCCGATGGCGCATCGACAGTCATTGCCCGTCAGGATTCCTATTGGCCCATTTCAACACAGACGCTGGCTGGCGGCACATACGTTTTGCGCGCAGAAGGCACCGGATTTGGATCGGTGACGGATGTAAACCATTTGCGATTAGTGCGCGTGGCGAGTGTTGTCGGCACGGCAGGCACTAATGGTGGCACGGTCGCGAATCCTATTGTGCGCAGAACGGCCCTTTCGCTGGCGCAGCTGACGAACAATTTTTATATGGGATCCGTGAACATACTGTCACCGCTGCCGATCACACTTACAAACTTCAGAGGCGTTGCCACGCCTGAGGGAACCTTGCTCTCCTGGGCAACGCTTACCGAAGAAAACTTTGACCATTTTCAGGTTGAGCGTTCTGCTAGTGGAGTAGACTTTACCGCCATTGGCAACGTAATGGGAGCGGGCAACAGCAATTCAAAACGCGACTACAATTTTACGGACGGGTCTGCCTGGAGCGGTCGCATGTACTACCGCTTAAAGAACATCGACCGTGACGGGGCTTTTGAGTATTCAGAAGTAATCGCGGTTGAGAAGACCTCCAGCGCGGTTTCCTATTTGTATCCTAATCCGGTTACCAACCGAGTGATGAATATTGACTTTTCTGCCCCTGAAAGTGGTGGCCGCTCGGTTATCGTGTATTCGACCACGGGGCAGGTGTTAAAGCGAATGGAACTGGGTGAACTCCGCAACGAAATCCAACTGGATGACAGTCTTACCCCCGGCATGTACCTGGTTCGGGTGATCTCGGGCACCTCCACGCAGTTATTTAAAGTCGTGGTTCAGTAAGTCACCCCCTGAGATTCTTCAACATATCAGCCGTCATCTCCTCCAGGCCAAATTGGTGTTTCCAGCCCCAATCCTGCCGGGCGGGCATATCGTCAATGGATTTTGGCCACGAGTCGGCAATGGCTTGCCGGAAATCCGGTTTGTAGCTGATTTGGAAATCGGGGATGTGACGTTTGATCGTTGAGGCTACCTGAGCGGGGCAGAAGCTCATGGCACCCACATTGTAGCTGCTGCGAATCTTCACTTTTTCGGCAGGCGCTTCCATCAAATCCAGCGTGGCCTTTACCGCGTCATCCATGTACATCATGGGCAGATATGTGTCGGCCGACAAAAAGCATTCGTACTTTTTTTCCTTAATGGCTTTAAAGTAAATATCAACGGCATAATCCGTGGTGCCGCCACCGGGTGGGGTCTTCCAGCCGATAATGCCCGGGTAACGCAGGCTGCGCACATCTACACCATACCTTCGGAAATAATACTCACACCACAACTCACCCGCCAGCTTGGTTATGCCATATACGGTGGTGGGGTCCATAATCGTGTATTGGGGAGTATTTTGTTTCGGGGTGGTCGGCCCGAAAGCAGCAATCGAACTGGGCCAATACACTTTATGGAGCTTCAATTCATGAGCAGCCTCCAGTACAAAAAGCAGGCTTTCCATATTCAACTTCCAGGCCCACCGCGGGTCCTTCTCTCCGGTGGCGGACAGCAAGGCGGCCAGGTGGTAGATCTGCGTCACCTGGTTCTTCTTAATAAACTCGAAGAGCTTGTCGCGCTGCATCACGTCCATCTTCTCGAAGCGGCCCTCTTTTAGCGCGCCTTGGGCATCGCGGATGTCCGATGCAATGACATGATCGGGGCCATAAATTTTTCGCAGGCCCTGGGTGAGTTCGGCTCCCAACTGGCCGCCTGCTCCAATCAACAAAATGGTGGTTTGCATGTACTGGATTTGGGGGGCGAAGATAACAGAGATTTAAGAAAATAGCCGGGCGCATCGTAGCTTTGCCCCATGTCGTTTCCAGACTTCCTGGTGTCGAAGAAGATTGATGCCGCCCGCTTTGCGGCCGCAGAACCGGACGTTTTTAAGGAGTGGGCGGATTTGTTTGAGCAGATGCACCCCAACAGCTTCACGCTGCAGAAGCTCAATCTGATCAATGCCGTTCGCAGGAAGTATTGGCTGGGACTTGACCCACCGGGGACCCCATCGGGTGATACCCCAAAACGCCCCGCCCTTGTTAAACCGAAAATCAGTTAATCATGTATACCACCCTACAACCTGTTTTGCAAAAGGAACTCAATGCCATTCGCGAAGCGGGGCTCTTTAAAAAAGAACGAATCATTGTCACCCCACAGGGTGCAGACATTCGCACGGCCGATGGGAAATCGGTGATTAATTTCTGTGCGAATAATTACCTGGGCCTATCATCCCACCCCCGGGTAATTGAAGCGGCCAAACGCGCCATCGATACGCATGGCTTTGGTATGTCGTCTGTTCGTTTCATTTGCGGCACGCAGGATATTCATAAAGAGTTAGAAGCGAAGATTTCTGAATTTTTGGGAACGGAAGATACCATTTTATATGCAGCTGCGTTTGACGCCAATGGCGGTGTATTTGAACCCCTGTTTGGTGCCGAAGATGCCATCATCAGCGATGAGCTCAACCACGCGTCAATCATTGACGGTGTCCGGCTGTGCAAAGCCATGCGATACCGGTATAAGCACAATGACATGGCTGACCTGGAGCAGCAATTGGTTGAAGCCCGCAAGGCAGGAGCAAAGCAGATTATTGTTGTTACCGATGGCGCTTTTTCGATGGATGGTACGATCGCCCAACTGGATAAGATATGTGACCTGGCCGACCGATTCCAGGCACTGGTGATGACCGATGAGTGCCACTCTACCGGTTTTCTGGGAAAGACAGGAAGGGGAGTGCCCGAATACCGGGGCGTCCAGGGCAGAGTTGATATCATCACCGGTACGCTGGGCAAAGCCCTGGGTGGAGCGTCCGGAGGGTTTACGTCCGGCCGAAAGGAAATCATTGAACTGTTGCGCCAGCGCTCGCGGCCCTATCTGTTCTCCAACACGCTGGCACCCAGCATTACCGGGGCCTCGATTGAGGTGTTTAACATGTTGAGCGAAACCACCGAGCTGCGCGACAAACTCGAACGCAACACCCAATACTTCCGCAGCAAAATGACGGCCGCTGGCTTCGCTATCAAACCCGGTGAACATCCGATTGTACCCATTATGCTTTACGAGGCGCCATTGGCCCAGCAGTTTGCCGACCAGTTGCTGGAGAAAGGCATCTATGTGATTGGGTTTTTCTACCCGGTAGTGGCCAAGGGGCAAGCTCGCATTCGGGTACAACTGTCGGCTGCCCACGAGCAACACCACCTGGATAAAGCGATCGCGGCCTTTACCGAAGTAGGCCGGTCATTGGGCGTGATCAACAAGTAGCCTCTCATGGAGGTATTGTTTGAGGATAATCACCTGATTGCTGTCAATAAGCCGGCCGGCTGGCTGGTGCAGGGGGACAATACAGGGGATACGCCACTGGCTGAACGGGTCAAACAGTACATCAAAGAGAAATACCGGAAGCCGGGCGAGGTTTTTCTGGGCGTCATTCACCGCCTCGACCGCCCGGTGAGTGGCGTGGTTTTGTTTGCCCGCACATCGAAGGCGCTGGAACGAATGAATCAACAGTTCCGCGAACGGGAAACCCAAAAAACGTACCGGGCAGTGGTGGAACGCAAACCAGGCAAGCCGGAGGACACGCTTATTCACTGGCTTAGGAAGGACGAATCAAAAAATAAGACTGCCTGGTTCAGCCGGGAGACGCCCGATGCGCTTCGTTCGGAGTTATCCTATTCGATTCTGGAAGAAGCCAATGGTTTTTACTTACTTGACGTGAGGCCCGTTACCGGTCGTCCGCATCAGATCCGGGTGCAATTGGCGGCCATCGGTTGCCCGATTGTTGGCGATTTGCGTTATGGCGCCCCATTTGCTCTGGATGATGCCCGGATTGCGCTGCATGCCCGCAGCCTGACGTTCATTCACCCGGTTTCGAAAGCGGCCACCGCTATTAATGCTCCGTTACCCGATCATTCCGTTTGGAACCAATTCACCAGTTTTGCCCGATGAATTGGATGCAACGCCTGCAGGCCCGCTGGGGTCTGTCCCCTGCACGGGTGATTTTGGTTTTATTGGTTTTTGCCTGCACCGGATTTACCGTGCTTTTTTTGAAACGCCCGTTATTCAGATTCCTTTTTAATGAGATTGAAATTCCCCTCTGGGCCAGCGTGGTCTATTACGTGCTCATTCTGCCGGTCTATAACGTCTTGTTGCTGTTTTATGGCGCTATTTTTGGTCAATTCCGGTTTTTTTGGGATTTCGAAAAGCGCTTTTTTAATCGTTTGTTTTCTATCTTTAAAACCAAAACAAAAAACAACCTATGAAGAATCTTCTTTATGTGCTGGTCTTGAGCGTGTTGGCTTCGTGCTCGTCAAACAAGTATGCTGCGCACTTTCAAAATGTGAAGCCGTATGAGCCGGTGTATGCAGAAACGAAAGCGGCACCGGTTGTAACCGAATCAACGATTCGTCCTGCTATTCAGCCTGAGGAACTTACCGCGTCAACCCAAGTCGTACCGGTTGTTACTGAATCAACCCCGACCGTTGAGATTCGTAAGACGTACATTCAAATGACCAAAGCTGAGCGCAAGGAGCTTCGGCAAAATCTGAAGGCCGCCATTAAGGCTTCGATGAAAGCGAAGAAAGCGTCTCCCGAGTCCAGCCAAAATGTAAATGCAATGGACAAAGACCTTAAACTGGCAGCCATTTTTGGTGCGGTAGGTGTCGTGGCGCTGATTATCGGTGGCGATGTCTTTTGGATCATCGGTGGTATTGCCATGATCATTGGCGTGGTCTTCTTTGTGAAGTGGTTGGTGCGGCAGTAATAACAAATAAATCCTGTGTCAAAAATGGCGCAGGGTTTTGTCATAAAAAAAGCCACCGTGTAGCGGTGGCTTTTTTGCTTTTGAGCATCAACGACTATTGCTTCACGCCATCGGCCAGCAAAATCACGTGATCGCGCAGTACCTCCACCACGCCACCGGTGATCACCAGGCTTTGTTTGCCATCCTTTCCGGTTTTATACTCTACCGAACCTTCCTTCAGCAAACTCACCAGCGGGGCATGATGATTCAATATCTGAAAGGAGCCATCGGCACCAGGGAACGTGGCCGAAGACACTTCACCCTCAAATATCTTTTTCTCAGGTGTCAGGATTTCCAGGTGCATACGCAACTTATTTTGCTTCCGCCATCATCTTCTCACCCTTCTCGAAGGCTTGCTCAATGCTTCCCACGAGGTTGAAGGCACCCTCCGGCAGGTGATCACCTTCACCATCCATAATCATATTGAAGCCCTTGATGGTATCCTTAATATCCACCAATACTCCCTTCAAACCAGTAAAGGCTTCCGCCACGTGGAACGGCTGTGACAGGAAGCGCTGCACGCGTCTGGCGCGGTGCACCACCAACTTATCATCATCGCTGAGTTCGTCCATACCCAAAATGGCAATGATATCCTGAAGTTCCTTGTAGCGTTGGAGCGTCAATTTTACCCGCTGTGCGCAGTTGTAATGCTCTTCGCCCACGATGTCGGCACGCAAAATACGGGACGTAGAATCCAGCGGATCAACGGCCGGATAAATTCCCAACTCGGCAATTTTACGGCTCAATACCGTAGTGGCATCCAGGTGGGCAAACGTGGTAGCCGGGGCCGGGTCAGTCAAGTCGTCAGCGGGAACGTATACCGCCTGTACAGACGTAATGGAACCGTTTTTGGTTGAGGTAATACGCTCCTGCATGGCACCCATTTCGGTTGCCAGCGTAGGCTGGTAACCTACGGCCGAGGGCATACGGCCAAGAAGGGCTGATACCTCGGAACCGGCCTGTGTAAAGCGGAAAATGTTGTCGATAAAGAACAGGATGTCGCGGCCTTTGCCTGTGCCATCGCCATCACGGAAATATTCAGCAATGGTTAGCCCCGAGAGTGCCACGCGAGCGCGGGCTCCGGGCGGTTCGTTCATCTGGCCAAACACAAAGGTTGCCTTTGACTCGGCCAGGCGCTGGTGATCCACTTTCGAAAGATCCCAACCGCCAGCGTGCAGCGATTTCATGAATTCGGGCCCGTAGTCAACGATACCCGCTTCGATCATCTCGCGCAGCAGGTCGTTACCTTCACGGGTGCGCTCACCCACACCGGCAAATACAGATAATCCTGAGTAGGCTTTCGCGATGTTATTGATCAATTCCTGAATCAATACGGTTTTACCCACACCGGCTCCACCAAACAAACCGATCTTTCCACCCTTGGCGTAGGGTTCGATCAAGTCAATAACCTTGATGCCGGTGAACAAAACTTCGGCTGAGGTCGAAAGATTTTCAAAGCTGGGTGCCTGACGGTGGATGGGAAGTGAGCGATCGCCTTTTGGCTGCTTAATGCCATCGATGGCCTCACCCACTACGTTGAACAGGCGGCCTTTGATGTCGTCACCAATCGGCATGGCAATCGGAGTACCGGTATCGGTCACCTTCATGCCACGAACCAGTCCTTCGGTTCCGTCCATGGCAATGGTGCGTACCCGGTCTTCACCCAAGTGTTGCTGGCACTCCAGCACCACACGGGTGCCATCGGTCTTCGTAACTTCCAGAGAATCCAAAATGTTGGGCAGTTTGGAACCGGGCTCGTCAAAAGCCACGTCCACAACCGGACCGATAACTTGGGTGATTTTGCCAAAATTCGCCATTGCGTTTATGAATTGTAGGTGTAGATGGTTTATTAACTAAATGATTTTGAATCAGTTACGAATGAAATCCACTGCGTCCAAAATCCGAGCGCAAAAGTAGCATATTCAGGGTCTCAGGCAAAGGTTTTGCGGCCCATTTTGGGCCCTCCTTTAGCCGGCCTTCAGCTCGATACGAAAGGTGGTTCCCAGGTTTTCTTCTGAGGATTTAACGAATATCCGCCCCTCGTGATAGAGTTCAATTATCCGTTTTGCCAGGGCCAGTCCAAGACCCCAGCCGCGCTTTTTGGTGGTGTAGCCGGGCTTGAAAACACTGGCCAGGCTGCCTTTGGGTATGCCCTTGCCGGTGTCCGAAATATCAATGAAAACTTTGCTGTCGCTGCCGCGTAAGATCTTGATGGCAATCGTACCGGTGTTGCCCATGGCATCAACCGCATTTTTGCAGAGATTTTCGATAACCCATTCAAATAGCGGGGCGTGAATTTTAGCCTGTATGTTTTCGGATAGCGTGTACAGTTCGAACGTAATCTTGGATGATACGCGGGGCCGCAGATACCCCACTACATTGGTGATGAGTTGGTACACGTTTTCCGATTTGAGCACCGGGGTTGATCCAATGCTGGAAAAGCGCTCGGTGACTATCCGCAGTTTCAGAATATCTTTTTCCAACTCATCCACCACGCCTTTACCTTTAATTTCAGGGTCATCGCGTAGCACCTCGAGCCAAGCCATCAGCGATGATAAGGGTGTGCCGAGTTGGTGGGCCGTCTCTTTCGCGAGCCCTACCCATACGCGGTTTTGTTCGGCCACGCGCGAATAGTTGAAGGCCAGGTACGAAATGAAGGCGAAGATGGCGATGACGGACAGCTGAATGTAGGGGTATGCCATGAGCTGGCTGAGCAGGAATGAATTCTTGTAGTAGAGATACTGGCGTCCGAACACTTCGTTGTTTTCGTCTTTGAGTAAGATCTCGATAGGGGCATAGGTACGCTTCATTTCAGCCAACTGGCGGTTGAGGTAGCTCTTTTTCTTTTCGGCCGACCAGGCCGAGTCAATCGGGAGGTTAATGTAGCTGAGTATGTCACCCTGCTCACTCACCTGTAGGGTGGGGATGGAGTGATTTTTCAGAATGATTTCCTCCCGGATAAACAGAATGTTGTTTTCGGCTTCGTTAATGGTGTATTCCAGGGCGCGGGCAAACAGGTTGATTTGGTTGCGTTCGCGTTCCTTGAGCTGGTCAACCAGCACATCGGTGTAGTAAATGGAGCCCACGCTAATCACCACCGATACAATGAGAATAATCCACTTCAGGTTGGTATTGTCCTGGTAGAATTCCATGGATGCCGGAGTGTTTTTGCTGGCCATGCGTACCGAAAGTAAAGAAAAAAATCTCTCCGCAGGGGGAGAGATTTTTTGGTGTCTGAGGGGTTTGGCTGGTCTAGACCTTCGTCATGAACCACTTGGCCAGCACCTTGTAGTTTACCTTGGTGCCCGTCATCAAAATGCCCACGCGGTAAATGCGGCCGGCTATCCAGGTGGTGAAGATGAAGCCGCCAACCAACAGCACCATGGACAAAGCGAGCTGCCAGTCCGGCACATCAAAAGCAATGCGGCCAACCATGGCAACGGGTGACGTGAAGGGTATAATCGACAGCCAGAAACTCACGGTGCCGTGCGGGTCGCGGAGGATAAACATGAATAATCCGAGATAGCCGATGAGCAGAGGGAGTGTGATGGGGAATTGAAACTGCTGCGACTCTTGTATGGACTCTACGGCCGACCCCACCGCGGCAAACAGCGCTCCGTACAGGAGGTAACCCCCAAGGAAATAGAACAGGAAAACGAGCGCGATTTTGGTAAACGGAATCTGACTCATGTTCTTCAAGAGTTCGGGTGTCTGAAGCGATTGCGCCTGCATGGCTTCTTTTACCTCCTCGTCACCGGTACTCTCAATCACCTGCTCCATCGCCTGCTGTTGCGGCATTTTCAAGCCGAAGTAACCCAATACACTGGTTGAAACTACCCCGATCAGAATGATCCAGATCAGGAACTGCACGAGTCCGACTGATGCAATACCCACAATTTTGCCCAACATCAGTTGGAACGGCTTCACTGACGATACAATTACCTCTACAATCTTGGACGTTTTCTCATCGATCACACCCTGCATAATCTGGATGCCGTAGATCAATACGAACATGTAGATCAAAATGCCCAGCACCATTCCCAGGCCGTATAAAACGCCCGTATTGCTGGACTTCTCCTCCCCGCTGTCGCTGAGGTTGATCTCCTGGAAACCCACTTTGGTGGTTCGTATGTCTTTTAAGGTTTCCTTGTCTACATTGTACTTTTCCATCTTGGCATCCTTGACGCGGTCGTTCAGCATGCCCTCGACATTGCTGATCTTCTCAACGCTCTGATTTTCCTTGGTATACAGGACAATACCTTTTGGATTGTTCGTTTCGGTTGAGGGTATATACAAAAGCCCAAAATCGTCAGACTCCATGTAGGCTTTTTTCGCCTGCTCCAATGTGCCGCTGATAGGGACAATGGTGATTCGTTTGGTCGATTCAAGTGTAAATGCTCCGCTCTCGTCCAGCACCTGAATGGTGTCGGGCTTGGCTTCCTTTACTTCCTGAACCATAACATACACCAACACCCCCATGATGGCCGGAATAATCAACGGCACCAAAATGGTTGTAACCAAAAACGATTTTTTCTGCACGCGATTCAAAAACTCGCGTTGAATGATCAACCAAACTTTGTTCATATCTCGGTGCTTTTCGGTTTAGGCTTCTTGTAAATGTTTGCGCAACGCTTCATCGCCTTCGGCTTTCACCAGATTGATGAAAATTTCGGCCATGGTGGGAAGTTTTTGTTCAAAGCGGAATACCTCGGTTTGAGGCAACAACTCGTGCAGCAAGGCGTTGGGCGAACTGCCCTGATCCGCTTTGATCAATGTTTCAAAGTGATTGCCTTCCAGTTCTTTTTGCGACACCAGTTGGTGACCCACACCTGAAAGCCGGAAGTTGCCCCGATGCTCCACTACGTAGGTGTTCGTCTTGTAGCTTGCTTTCACGTCTTTTTTGGAGCCCTCCAACACTTTCTTTGACTTGTTGATCATGGCAATATGATCGCAGAGCGACTCAACCGTCTCCATCCGGTGGGTGGAGAAAATGATCGTGCTGCCGCGCTCTTTCAACCCCAGAATCTCATCCGTAATCAATTGGGCATTCACCGGGTCGAAACCGGAGAATGGCTCATCTAGAATGATCAACTTAGGCTCGTGGAGCACCGTGCTGATGAATTGCACTTTTTGGGCCATGCCCTTCGAGAGGTCTTCTACTTTCTTATTCCACCAATCTTTGATCTCAAATCGCTCGAGCCACACCTTGATGCGCTGGAAGGCTTCCTGCTTGCCTAACCCTTTCAACTGCGCCAGGTACATCAACTGGTCGCCCACTTTCATCTTTTTGTATAAGCCGCGTTCCTCGGGCAGGTAGCCAATGATTTCCACGTGGCCGGGCTTCAATTTTTCTCCAAAAATTCTCACCTCGCCTTCATCCGCATTGATAATTTGATTGATGATCCGGATGAAGGTGGTTTTACCGGCACCGTTGGGTCCCAACAGGCCATAAATCGATTTTTCCGGAATGGTGAGACTCACCTTGTCGAGTGCGGTATGGTGGGTATACCGCTTCGTCACGTGTTCAGCTACAAGTGCTTCCACAGGGCAGGGGATTAGTGTTTTTTAGAAATGAGTAGCAAAAATAGAAAGAGAATTACACGGTCAAAGCCCGTGTCAGGTTTGTTGAACATGGCAACATGAAATGATTATTCGCTCCGCTCGCGGAAGGTGATCTTGCCCATGGATACGTCCAGATCGAAAACCATGGCATTTTTTTGATTGCCCGAGTAGGCGGCATTCGCATAGGTATTCTCGCCAATCTTTTTTAAGCAGCGCACCAAATCAATACTGCATAACCAGGAATCGGAAAGTTTGATCAGCACCGGCACGTCATGGGCGGGCAACAGAATGATCAAATTGCCGGCTCCAACAGATCCTTCGACCTGTCGGGGATAGTCGGTCTTGTCGCTGAAATCCAGCAGCATGTTACCAAAACCTACCTCGGCCACCACAACCTGGGCATTGGCCAGGTTGATGTGTTTGGCCTGCAGCGAGCCCATGTCCACCTTGACGAAGAAGGTATCCATCTTTACTTTATTGGGTTCCGCGCTGTAGGAGAGGAGCACATCGGCTGTTCCGGTCTTGATCTTCAACCGATCAACGGCAAGGCCGCTCAAATCGATATTGGCATTACC
>ERZ1066128.145-NODE-145-length-33365-cov-41.319754_pt1 | contig 33365 bp, 21 predicted proteins | sample MGYA00382775_ERZ1066128 | MGnify/ENA primary metagenome ERZ1066128 (study PRJEB33369, sample SAMEA5778358) | biofilm metagenome | biome: Industrial cooling water; feature: Water cooling tower basin; material: Biofilm | place: United Arab Emirates | collected...
ATCAACTATCAACTATCAACTATCAACTATCAACTATCAACTATCAACTGTTAGCCGAATTACCGTAACTTCTGGGGGACAAAAAAAGCGTCCTGGTAGGTAGGTTCCCAAACCGCGATTGACATAGAGTTGGTTTGTGCCTACTTGATGGAGTCCTTGCGCCCATTCCCAATGGCGGACGACTTGCAAACAAGTACCGAGATTAAATGGTAGGATTTGCCGCAGCGATCGCGGCATGTAGCGGAGAATTGTTTTCAGGTTTCGCAGATAATGTACCGCAGGCCCTAGTCCGGGCAGCCAGATTTGACCGCCGTGGGTATGTCCGGAAAGTTGCAAATCGACGCGCCAAGCCTTCAATATCTGGGCTGTATCGGGGTTGTGGGATAATACGATGCGGGGAATATGGGGATCTAATCCCTCCATCACCGGCACTGGTAAGAATTCTTTTGACCACTTGTCGGCTAGTCCGACTAATGCCAATCTTTCTCCCAAAGGGTAGGCGACTTGATTGCAAAGGACAGAGATGCCAATGCTAGTCAAAGCGTTGGTAACTTCCGTTTTGGAGTGGCGACAATAATAGTCGTGGTTGCCTAAAACGGCATAGATTCCGGCGCGACTTTGGAGGTGTTTGAGTCGCGGTACTAAACGGTGAATCGGTTTTGGATCGTCGGTGACGTAGTCGCCGGTGAGTAGAACTAGATCTGGTTGTGCTTGATTGCTAGCGTCTATTGCTTGTTCTAGCAAGTCATCAGACAGCCGCAAACCGTCGTAGTGAAAATCGGACAGTTGTACTAACGTCGTACCTGCTAAGGATGGGGGTAAATCGGCGATCGCAACGGTTATCTGTTCGACACTCAATTGCCCGGTGAGGAGACTGTGCATATGCTGCTGCTGCTCGCTAGAAAAGCGACTCTAGGATAACCTATTGGTTTTAAGATAGCTTTAAGAGAGCGATCGCATCAAACCGAAAAATCTCGCCAACAGGCGCTGCAATCGCCGATTTTTAGCGTATTTTTGCTTAGTTAGCAGCAATGCTGCTTTGCTATTCACTTCCGCCAAGGTTGGGTAAATATGGATGATACCGCTGAGGGCAGAAACTTTTAAATTATTCGACATGGCTAAAACAATTTCGTGCAGCAATTCGCCCGCCGCAGCACCTACTAAATGAGCGCCGAGTATTTCCCCATTTCCCCTCGTAATAATTTTGGCAAAACCTTTGGTTGCGGCTTCAGCTTGGGCGCGATCAACTCCAGCGAAATCTTGTTTTAGCACGTAAATATCATCGCCGTAGCGTTCCTTTGCTTGCTTTTCGGTTAAACCAACCCGCGCTAATTCTGGATCGGTAAAAGTTGCCCAAGGAATGACTCGATAATTGGCTTTAGTAACCGGGAAAAACAAGGCATTTTTTAGTACCACGCTGGCTTCATAACCGGCAACGTGGGTAAACTGATAGCCGCCTATTACATCGCCACAGGCATAGATACGCGGGTTCGTTGTTTGCAGTTTTTCATTGACGCGAATTCCCCTTTCTCCTACTTCCACACCTGCCGCTTCTAAGTTCAGCGATTCTACATTCGGCATCCGTCCAGCCGCGACTAAAATTTCATCGGCGATAATTTTTTCAGTTCCTGCCCATAGGTGTTTTTTACCATCAATTTGTTCCACTCTTTCTACGCGGGTAGCAGTTATCACGCGAATTTTTTCTGATTCTAATTGTTGCTGAACTACTAATGCGGCTTCTGGGTCTTCTTTAGGTAAAACATGGTGGCTACTGGCAATAATTGTTACTTTGGAACCGAGTCGAGAAAACGCTTGCCCCAATTCGCAGCCAATTGGCCCGCCGCCAATTATAGCCAGGGATGGGGGAAGTTCTTTGAGTGAAAATACTTGCTCGTTAGTTAGATAACCGGCTGCTTCTAATCCCGGTATGGGAGGAATTTTAGGGCGGGAACCCGTGGTGCAAGCAAAAGCGCGTGCTTTGAGTTGTTTGCCGTTGACTGCAAACGTTTGTCGGTCGATAAATTGACCTTCGCCAAAGATAACTTCCACACCCAAGGATTGAAAACGTTCTGGAGAGTCGTGAGGTTGGATGGCAGCGATCGCTTGTTGTACGTGTCTGTTGGCGAGGGCAAAATCAATTTCGAGATTTTGGCAGTAAATGCCAAATCGAGCCGCATTTTTGACCTCATAAGCCACTCTAGAAGCATGAATAAGAGATTTACTCGGAACGCAGCCAGACCAAAGACAGTCGCCACCCAAGCGATCGCGTTCCACTAGGGCGACTTTGGCTTTTAGCTGCGCTGCCGCTGCCGCAATTACCAAACCACCCGAACCCCCGCCTATCACCACCACATCGTATTCGACAGCCATTTGACGAATTCTCCCTAATTTTTGTTCGCGACGCCAGCTTCTATTGAATCTTGGTAAAATTAGACTGAGCTGAAAATGAGCCTAGCACTGGGTTAGATGAAAATCCTGCATTCTCGAGCGATTGGTAAATTGCTGCTGTTAAACGAGATTCAATCCTAGCCTCGCTAGACAAGATGGGCGCTCGGTCTGATATTATTTGACTCAATTCCCGCACTCGATGCAGCAAATAATGTACTCAAGGTTTTGATCGATCCTTAAAATAGCAATAGCAAATAATGGTTTGGGTAGCTGGGCAAAAATTATACGGCGATCGCTACACTATCGAAAGATATCTGGGGCAGGGTGGTTTTGGCGTCACTTATCTGGCGACGAATAAAAAAGGCGATCGCGTTGCCATCAAAACCCTCAAACAGGAGGTACTGACAAACCCAAAACTGGCAGCTTATCGTCTGAAATATAAGCTGAGTTTTCGGGAAGAAGCCTTGCGGCTAGCGCTTTGCCGCCACCCCCACATAGTGCGAATCGAAAACGCTTTTTATGAGGGAGAACTGCCTTGTATTGCAATGGAATACGTGGAAGGAGAGGATTTACGCCACCGAGTGAAAAATAGCGGCGCTATCTCGGAAATCGAAGCGTTGCGCTATATTTGGCAGATCGGTCAAGCGTTAATCGTCTTGCACGATAAAGGCATGTTACATCAGGATATTAAGCCGCCTAATATTATGGTGCGCCAAAGTAAACCGGAAGCAGTTTTGATTGACTTTGGCATTGCACGGGAATTTATTCCCAATCTGATCAACTATCACACGACCAGTTATACAGGAGGCTTTTCCCCGATCGAACAATATGCCCCACAAGCGAAACGCAGCGAATGTACCGATGTCTACTCTCTAGCAGCAACGCTGTATTATTTGCTTACTGGTAAAGTACCCACTCCCGCTCCGGCTAGAGCGGCTAAACTGCCTTTAGTGCCACCTAAAAAACACAATTCGAGTATCAGCGATCGCGTTAATCAAGCGATTATCAAGGGGATGGAGTTTGAGCCAGAAAATCGCCCCCAGTCGGTGCCAGAGTGGTTGGAATTACTCGGCGGGATCGCACCCCAAATCGTCCCCGCACCGCCCGCCGCCCTCGAGACGATTAACCCACCCCCACCCGTGACAACCGCAAAAGCGATCGCGCTCAAGCCAGATTACACCAAACTGCAACGTTTGCTAGCCGCCAGAAAATGGAAGGAAGCTGACTTAGAAACAGAAATTGTCATGCTTCAAGTCGCTAGAACCGATAAAGACGACTGGCTTAATTTAGAATTGATCCACAAGTTTCCCTGGGAAGACTTGCGCCAAATTAATCAAATGTGGCTGTACTACAGCAGCAGTAGATTTGGCTTTACCATACAAAAGCGCATTTGGCAAGAACTGGGCGGACAAGTAGATTATCAAACCGAGCGCAGTTTGGGCGATCGCGTTGGGTGGCGAGTCAACAATAGCTGGCTCAACTACGACGACCTCAATTTTTCTCTCGATGCACCTACCGGACATCTACCAGCCAGAGGCTCGGCTTTGTGGGCGCGAGGTAGCGTTTTCTTCGGTTGGGCATGGTGGGTATTTTTTGATAAAACGATTTTATCACCCCCGGATAATTTAAATAATCCGCCTAATTCGATGCGCGGGATTATGGGATCGTCAAGTTAGGCTGGTAGAGACAAGGGAGACAAGGGAGACAAGGGAGACAAGGGAGACAAGGGAGACAGGGGAGAGGATGTTAAAAAATGGAAAATAAGGCTGCCCGATTGGCAGCGTAATCTCCGATTTGATGCGGAAGGATGAGAAAAAATGGCATCAAGCCGGATGGGGGACTTCAGTAAATTAAGGTTAGCTAATGCTTTGGGGATAATAGCGATCGCAACGAACAGTCCTGTAGTTGCTCAAGTTGTCCCGGATAGCAGCCTGCCGAATAATTCTAGGGTTATCGAAGCGGGTAATACTTTCACAATTGAAGGCGGAACTTCTGCCGGAAGTAACCTTTTCCACAGCTTGCGGGAATTTTCCCTCCCCACAGGATCTGAGGCATTTTTCAATAATGCTTTGACGATTAATAACATTATTACCCGCGTTACTGGCGGGAAACTTTCTCACATTGATGGCTTAATTCGTGCGAATGGAACGGCAAATTTGTTTTTAATTAACCCGAGCGGTATTATCTTTGGAGCCAATGCCAGGTTGAATATAGGCGGTGCATTTATTGGCAGTACTGCTGATAGCATTCGGTTTGCCGATGGTAGTATTTTCAGCGCTAAAAATCCCCAAAGTCCACCTTTGCTGACGATTAATGTGCCAATTGGGTTGCAATTCGGTTCTCAACCAGCAGATATTATCAATCAATCTCGCCCCGTAGGTTTAGCAGTACAAAGGGGTCAAACATTGGCACTAATTGGTGGAAATATCAACTTAGATGGCGGTTGGCTGACAGCACCCCAAGGGAGAATTGAACTAGGGAGCGTAGGCAGTAATAGTGAGGTTAGTATAGCGCCCGGTTGGGTTTTCGGCTATCAAGGAGTGCAGAATTTTGGCGATATTCAACTATTACAATCAGCGGCAGTGGTGGCAAATGGTGGGGATATTCAGATCCAGGGGAGAAGATTAACAGTTGGCTCGCGATCGCTTGTTTCCACTTCTACCCTTGATTCCCTACCTGCGGGCAATCTTACCATTCGTACTACCGATGCGGTAGAGATTGACGGCACTGGAATTCCGCCAATTTTAAATCAATTTTTGGCTGGAATTCCTGCCACCATCGCCCAGGAACAAAGCGGAGTATTTGCCAATAGTTTTGGTGCTGGCAGAGCGGGTAATTTAACGATTGAAACTGGTAACTTAACGCTGAGAAATGGCGGCACAATCTCGGCTACCAATTTTTCCCCTTTGACAGTAGAACCGGGAGGAAATTTAACTATAAATACTTCCCCTACAGGCGCAGTTCAACTCAACAACGCTGGCTTAATATCGGGAACGTTCGCGTTGGGAAAGGCAGGGGATTTAACCGTTAATACTGGCAGATTGAGATTGGAAAATAACGCTTTTATTTCAGCGATTACTTTTGGCGCGGGTGCGGGGGGAAATGTGACAATTAATGCCAGAGATTCCGTAGAAGCGATTGGCACTGGCTCGACTCATCCGCTTCGCAGCGGCATTGTTAATTCAGTTGGCATCAGGGGAATAGCCTTGCAACCGACGGGTCGCGGGGGAGATGTGACGATTAATACTAACAGGTTACTGGTGCAGGATGGAGCGATCGCAGCTGCCGGATCTAATGGTATCGGGCGGTCGGGCAATTTGACCGTGCGCGCCACAGATATAGAAATCGTCGATCCGCCAAACGCCACCGGATCGGGGACTTTAGCCGCGACATCCCGCAGCCAGGGAGATTCGGGAGATATTTTAATCGAAACCCAGCGATTGCGCGTCGGCGGGGGAGCCGATGTATCGGTTACTGCTTTTGGTGCGGGCAAGTCGGGAAATCTCACCGTTCGCGCTGCTGAGTTTGTAGACTTGTTTGGCGCCCGCCTCAATCCGGCAAATCCGAGGGATTTTAGTCGCAGCGGATTGTTTGCCGCCACCGAAGGCATTCAAGATGGGGGTAGCATTACCGTTACAACTCGCCGTTTTTCCGTGAGAGATGGGGCACGGGTATCCGTTTCTACTCGCGGTCGGGGAACTCAAACCGCTCGCGGGGGGCGGGGGGGAAATCTCAATGTTATTGCCAGCGAGTCGGTAGAATTAACGGGAACGAGTGCGGATGGTCGATTTGAGAGCGGATTTTTTGCCCTTTCTGGCGAAGAAAGACCGAATATCGCTGCCAACGAAGCAACAGGGGATGGCGGTAACTTGTTTGTCGAGACGAACCGATTAAATGTGCGAGATCGGGCGGAAATTTCCGTCAGTGCCAGGGGATCGGGGGCGGCGGGTAATTTGCAAGTGCGCGCACAGACGATAACCTTGCAAAACCGAGGTCGGATTGCCACTGCCACCGCTTCCGGCAGTGGGGGGAATATTAACCTGCAAGTGGGATCTGTGCAATTGCGATCGCAAAGCTTAATTGCCGCCGCTGCCGATGGTACTGGTAATGGCGGGAACATTACCCTCACCGCCGATACGGTGGCGCTGTTAGAAGGCAGCGGCATCAACGCCAACGCTTTTAAGGGTAGTGGCGGTCAAATCGACATATTTACCCAAGGTATTTTTATCGGTTTTGGGAGTGCGATCGCTGCCAGTTCCCAATTCGGCATCAATGGTATCGTCTCCGTTAATACCCCTAACGTCAATACGAGTCAGGGATTAGTCAATTTGCCAACCCAGGTAGGAGACAACAGCAATCAAGTCCTCGTCGGGTGTGGGGCAACTTATGGCAACTCTTTTACCGTTACCGGACGCGGCGGTTTGCCGGAAGACCCAACTGCTACAATTCGAGGGCAGGCAGTATGGCACGATTTGCAAGATTTTACCGCGATCGGGGAAACAAGTAGGCGCGAACAAAAAGACGCAGAGAGATCTGGAAATGCGATCGCCGCCTCTTCCGCCAATTCCCCTCGCGATCAAATTGTAGAAGCAACCGGCTGGATAATTAATCCATCCGGGCAAGTAGAATTAGTCGCACATCTGCCTCAAATTACTCTCGATTGTTTGAGATTTTAACCCAAGTTGGTAATTGGTAATTGGATTGATCGGGAGCCTGAGCTTGGCGATTACCCATTATATGATGTCCGCTAGCAGCGGTAGTGTATAGTTTTTGATCTTGTAGGGGCGGGTTTTACCAGCCATGCTGGAAGATCGCGAGAAATTTTTTAACCCCGCCCCGGACGTGCAGCTACCGATGTTACCCGACATGATATGAATGAATAAACCGCTCCAGACGCAGAGGACGCAGAGGAAGAGAAGAGAGATAAAGAAGTAGCTATTCGCTACACAGAATTTCAAACAACCGGGTTGATTTTGTACTCGTTATCTTAGTCTTTGCCAGTCGTGGCAATTAAACTCTGGAGGCAGGCGAGTTTTGGTAGGAATACTTGCTACCAATTCTACTTGGCCTAAATCGTTAATTATCCAGCCAGTAGCTTCTACTATTTGAAGCGGCGGTTCGGATTTATTTGCTTGCGGTTTTTGAGGTTCGGCATTGGCAATTTCTGTGGCAAAATCTTGCAAATCTTGCCACACAGTTTGACCTCTAATTGTAGCAGTTGGATCTTCTGGTAAACCGCCGCGTCCGGTAACTGTAAATGAGTTGCCTTCTCGAGCGGCACAGCCTACAAGTACTTGGTTGCTAGGATCGGTGACTTGTTCTGGCAATTCCACTAATCCGGAAGCGGGATCTACTTGTAGATTATTAATAGTGACGGTGCCAGAAACGCCAAACTGAGAACTAGCAGTAATATCGCTATTAACGGTTTGTGCCGCTCGAAACTCCAGCCCCAAAATTCCTGATGCAGTTAGTTGAATGTTGCCGCCTCTGCCTTTAAATGCATTGGCAGTAATGTCGCTATTTTCCCTGGGAATTGCTGCAATCAACGGCGTATTAATGGTAATATTTCCGCCATCTCCACCTGCGCCTGCCGTTCCGGCGGTAGCAGTAATTTGGCTATTTCGACGCATCAGTAATAGGTTACTTACTTGCAAGTTAATATTTCCTCCTTGTCCAGAAACTGTGGTAGCTTCGATCGAACTTTGGTTATTTAAATTCAGGGAACCCGTTTGAATTTCAATGCTGCCGCCGATGCCTCTGCCTTGATTGCTGACACTGGTGGAAATTTCGCTATTATTATTGAGTAAAACCGATTCATTTGCCGCAATCAAAATTTGCCCTGCATCTCCTTGTCCGAAAGTACTGGCACTAATTCTCGACTGGTTATTGAGGGATAATTGTCTGACATTGAGGTGAAGCATTCCGCCGTTACCAATTGCAGTTGATTCAACGCTACTGGAAATTGAACTATTATTATCTAGAGAAAGTTCGTCAGCAGTAATATTCAATTGTCCCGCATTTCCCCGCCCTTCTGTACGGTTTAATATCTGGGTTCTATTCCTCAGCGTAAACAAACGAGTAGTGATGTTGATATCGCCAGCATTTCCCCGGCCTCTGCCTCTAACTCGGCTGAGGATACTAGAGCCTGCTACAGCGCTATTTGTCCCATCTAATAGAATACTTTCGCTGGCATTGATGGTGATATTGCCTGCATTTCCTGCCCCATAAGTATTGGTATTCAGTGCAGCGCCGTTGGTGATAGATAGGGAGCGAGTATTAATCTGAATATCGCCAGCATTGCCAACTGCTGATGGCCCTGCCACTATGTTGAAGATGCGAGAACCGTCGTTCCTTAATTCCCCATCCAAAACTACTGTATCGCGAGCATTGATAGCGACATTACCTGTATTTCCTTCGGCATAAGTGCCAAGTTCTATTCTGCCGCCCTCGACTATATTGACATTCTGGGCATTAATTCTGACATCACCTGTGTTGCCCTGGGCAAAATTATTGAGGTTCAAACGACCTGTATTGGTAAGTCTGATATTGTTGGCATCAATAAAGATGCTGCCTCCATCGCCAGTACCACGGGTAATATTAGTAATTCGGGCATTATTAATGTCTACACTTCTGCCGTTGATGGTAATATCTCTGACCCTCCCCGACCCAAAAGTTGTAGCGGTAATTTCTGCTGTTGATTGCACGATCAACTGCTGGGTATTAATGTTAATTCTACCTGTATTGCCATTGGCTTGAGTGAGGGTGAATAAACCACTTTTGGCGCCATAATTTGGGTTGAAGTTTGGGTTAATCTGGTTGCTTGGTAAAGCGTTGCTGGTGCTGCGATTTTGTACCGATACATTGAGGGTATAGGTGTCTCCTACATCGACGCGATCGCCTTCTAATAACTGTACGCTATCTGCCACTGTATCGAATTCCCCAACGCCAATAACGTAGGTTCCTGGCGAATTGATTGTGGTAGCAAGATAAGAGTCTTGGTTGACGATGCTGCCGCCGCCGCCTAGAGATCGATTGGCATCGTCATTGTCTGCCAATACTTCTCCCGTAGCGTAATTGAACAGAAAAATTTCTGTGTCTAAACTACCGGGAATTGCTTCATAACCATCGCCGCCGTCAATGTCTACAATTACGCGGCTGTTGGCAGCAGAAGTGGTAAAAGAGTAATAGTCATATTGTTTATTTGCCGTCCCTAATACGGTGTTGCCGCTGATAATTTGTTCGGGGGTGCGCTGCAGGGTAACATAGGGAATGCCATTAGCGCCTGATGCTTCGACGTTGGGATTAGGTTCGCTACTCAATGGCAATCGATCTAAATTAAAGACGAGGATGCCTTCAAAGGGAGAGGCGACAAAATCTGTACTATTCCCTGCGATCGCTACCTGTCCAGATGCGTTAATATTAATATCTCCGGCTGCACCGTTGTGGGTGGCTAAGGTAACTATTTGTCCCCCACTTTCTATAACTAAATTATTCACGTTAATCTCAATCGCGCCGCCATTGCTGCTGCTATTGGTGACGCTGGAAATAAATCCTCGATTGGCTAAACGCAGGTTTCCTGGAGTTTGATGATTTTGATTAATTGTAATATTTCCCCCCGTGCCACTATCGGGGGTTTGGGCATAACTGAGAATGCCGCTAAACAGTCCATCCAAGGTGAAACCAGAAATATCGATATTGTTGGCAGATAGTCGAATATTCCCGGCATTTCCTGATGCTTGAGTAACCGTTGTAATTCTGGCACCTGTGGTTAAATTAATCCCATTGGCAGCGATGTTAATATCGCCGCCGTTGCCTAATGCGCCCGGTTGCACCGTATTGGCGATCAGACTGCGATCGCTCAAGTTCACCTCTCCCCCCGCATCGACTAAAATATCGCCCGCCCTAGCGCCTGCTAGGCTGCTATGAGGAGCAATTCCAGCTAGGAGTTGAGAACCGCCAGACAGGTTGAGGTGGTTAGCGCTGACGGTGATGCTGCCGTTATTGGTTGATCTGACGTCTGCGATCGCGCCATTACTCAGTGCAATATTACCTCGCAAAACGCCCACGGGAAAAGAAGTAGTGCTGCCAATTGCGATCGCACCTTCTCCTACCAATCCACCCAACACCACTTCACCCCCTGGTGCGAGCAATCTCCCCCCATCTATGCTGACGTTACCGCCTAAAAAGGCTAAGGTTTGATTGGGAGAAACTTCTAGTCGCGATTGTCGCACTTCTACACTCGCCGCATTAGTTCCATACTGCAACCCAACCGGAACATTGATAGTTAATAAAGGTGTTTCTCTGGGATTTTTAGCACTAAAAATACTGCCATCAGAAAACTGGATGCTGTCGGCAGTACTGCTAAAAAACGAACCACCTATATTAAGTCTGGCATTGGAGCCAAATATAATGCCACTAGGATTAATCAGGTATAGATTCGCCGTTCCGTTGGCACGAATTAATCCATCTATATTAGAAATATTGCCACCAGTTACCCGCGTAATAATGTTGTCAATTGTGAGGGGATTGTCAAAATATGCCGTTTCCCCCGTGCGAACGTTAAATTCTCGGAAGCTGTGGAAAAGGTTACTGCCTGCTGTTGTCCCCCCGGTAATCTGTTGTATTTGTCCTTGTTGATTCACCACCGAGTTATTCGGCAACGTGCCGTCTGGGTTAATTTGGGCATCAGCACTATGAGTAGTTACCAATCCTCCTAATATTAGCGGCATAACTTCGAGAAATTTTAATGCTGATTTCATACCAATAAACCCTGAAGAGATGCAGCATCTGTCAATCTTAACTAGAAGCTGATAGTTCGCCTGAAAACTTAAAGTTATTTAATATCATGTCCGGTAGCAAAAGTTGATTACCTCACATCTTGCACCACAGCCAACAGAAATAAATTTCACACCTGAAAGCTAAAACCCGTTGAAACGGGTTAAAACCCGATCGTAGTTAGCTTTAGCTCACTTAAGCTTTCAGCCCCAAATTTATTTGGAGGCTGTTTATCGGGTAGGTGCAAGATCTGAGTTACGGTAGGAGCCGGTTTTATATCACGAACGACTAAAGTCGCGGCTACACAAACAGAGCAACGCCTTCGCGGGCTATCAAATAATTTGATCGCCCCTTTGATGCCGAACAACTAAAGTCGCGGCTACACAAACAGAGCAACGCCTTCGCGGGCTATCAAATAATTTGATCGCCCCTTTGATGCCGAACAACTAAAGTCGCGGCTACACAAACAGAGCAACGCCTATGCCTTCGGCACGCTGCGCGAACGCGGGCTATAAAATAAGAACCCGGATTTGGTATAACTGGTAAAACTTGTTCCTAGAAGACTATTAATTGTGCCATTCTGATGCTTAAGAGCGATATTGGTTATCTTATTCCTTGCAGATTGTGGCAACTAGGAGCGGGAGATCCGGTTGTTTGAGTAGGCAGATTGGCGACTAATTCTATTTGTCCTAAATTGTTAACTATCCAGCCAGTTGCTTCGATTAATTCAACTGGCGGATGGGGTTTATTTGAGGAGATATTAGCGCTTGGGGTGGCGATGGAAGCAGTACGCACATCGCGCCAAATTGCCCGACCTCTGAGGGGAGTGGTTGGGCTTTCAGGTAAGCCGCCGCGTCCGGTAATGGTAAATGAGTTGCCTCTTGTTGCCGCACAGCCGACGTTAATTTGGTTACTTTGATCGGGAACGTTGTCGGGTAATTGCACTAATGCGGCAGCGGTGTTGACATCGGGGGTGTTAATGGTAACCGTGCCGCTGAATTGCGGCCCTAGTGCGGAGGTGGCGGTAATGTCGCTGTTTGGGGTGAGGCGATCGCGAAACTGAGTGCCAAAAATCGCTTGAGTATTGATTGTGACTCTTCCGCCAAACCCTTCCAGTGCGTTGGCGGTGATGTCGCTGTTGCCGAGTGCGGCTAAAGTCTCGGTGCGAATATCGATGTTGCCGCCATCGGTGTTTCTGGCGTCGGTCAAGATGCGGCTATTATTCAATAATTGGAGACTGCGCGATCGCAATTCAATATTCCCCCCAGCACCGGCAAAGGTAGTCGCGTTAAGACTGCTACCATTATCAAGGCGAATCGCATCAGCAATGACAGTTAGAGTTCCAGCATTGCCGACGCCAAAACTCCGCACGTCGAGGGTTGCCCCATCCCGCACCGTTAATGATGGGGTTGCGATCGTTAAGTTGCCTCCATCCCCGGTGGCTACCAGCTGAGGTATATCAATCCGTCCCGATGCGGTGACTAAGTTTGAGGGCACGTCGCCTACTGCCGATTTGCCTATCACTTCCACCGACTCGGAAGCTTCGATGGTGAGGGTTCCGCCCCTTCCAGATCCTACGGTAGCGGTTGATACGCCCGCTCCATCGGCGAGGATTAACCTGCGAGTGCGAAGGGTTAAATCTCCGGCATCAGATGAACTAAACGTCGTCGTACCGGGGCCGCTGGTGACTATACCCTGGATCTGTTGCTGAGAGCCAACGGCTACAGCACCGTTCAATTCCACCGAGTCTCGCGCTGCAATTGTGACATTCCCGCCTTTGCCGCCAAAGGGAATGAAACCCGACGCCACGACGCCCCCACTGTTGGCGCCGATCACTCCACCTTCGCGCATGATTAACCTACCCGTATTGATGCGGATGTCGCCGCCGGTGCCGGTGCCAAATGTATTGGTGAAAATGCCGGTGGGTGCGAAGGCATCGGGGAGGGTGCGGCTAACTTCGACCAAATCAAAGGCATCGATGGTAATATCTCCCCCGCGTCCACTGCCTAATGTGGGACTGCCGACGATGGTACCATCCCGGATGGTGACTTGGTTGGCGTTGATGGTGACGTTACCTGCCGCGCCTTGACTGCCCAAAGCGGTGCCGTTGCCGAGGATGGAACCAGCTACATCTACGGTATTGGCGCGGATGTTAATGTTACCGCCGACGGCATCAGCGTTACCAAAGGTTGGGGCAAAGGCGATCGCACCATCCCGCAGCGTTAAAGCACCCGTCTCGATGGTCATATTCCCAGCTGATGCGGCATTTCCGGTGATGACAAACAAGCCTCCTGGGCGATCGCTTGGACGCAACTGCCCCAGTAAAATCGCGCTCAAAAACTGTCCCAGGCTATTAAATCCGATCCCTACCAAATCCGCGCTCTGAGAAGCTCTAATCGTTAGATTTCCTCCTTTTCCCGTACCCAAGTTGCTGGCTGACAAGTAAGCTGTACCTTGCAGCCAGAATTGTCCGGTTTCGACCGTGAGATTACCACCCGCTCCCGCTCCATTAGTATCGGTAGATACAGCGGTAAATTGAGCTGGGTTGGCGCCAGTTATTTGAACTGACTCGCTTCCCCTAATGGTGAGATTGCCGCCCGGTTGGTCGCCTTGTGTAATTGTTAACACTTGCGCGCCTTCGCCGATCGAGATGCGACGTCCTTGGATAGCGATCGCGCCGCCCCCAATTCCACTCGCGTCTACAATTGCTTGTTGCGAAAGTTGAATATCCCTGTAGTTAGCGATCGCTTGTGCGGTATCAATCGCCAATTGGGCGTTGTTATTAACAATTGATACCGGACTATTGACAACTGACCAAAGATCGATTCTCCCAGCAGGTGCTTTCACAATTCCCCCTTCCAAGAGCAGGTTGCCACCAATTAACCCAATGGTTTGATTCGGCGCTACTTGCAATCTGGCGTTTTGACGCATGACGATATTGCCCGGATTAGCACCCAATTGCAAGCCAATCGGGACATTAACGGTTAAAAGAGGTGTATTTTGCGGATTTGCGGCGCTAAACTCAAAATTATCCCCAAATTTGATGCTATTAGCTGTACTGGCAACAAACGAACCGCCGATATTTAACTGTGCATTGGAGCCGAAAATAATCCCACTGGGATTAATTAGGAACAAATTTGCAGTTCCGTTAGCGCGAATCAATCCATCAATATTAGAAATTTGTCCGCCAGTGATGCGAGTAATAATGTTATTTATCGTTACAGTATTGTTAAAAAATGCTTCTGAATTTGTAGGCAGAGAAAATTCTTGAAAGCTATGGAATAAGTTGCCGCCAGCAGTCGTGCCTCCATCAATGGTGAAGATATTGCCTGTTGGAGTGACAATAGAATTATTCGGTAAGGTGGAATCGGGGACAATTTGCGCGGCGACAGGGCTATTTAATGCTAATCCACCGATCCCTAACCAGAAGCTGGCGATCCATTTCATGGCAACAAACTCCTGTTAGCATTTAGTTTGTTGATTTTACCATTAAATTAATATTATAGCAGTTAAACATATTGCAAATTTATCAAGTCGGAAAAGTCGGAAAAGTCGGAAAGGTCGGAAAAGTCGGAAAATTCTAGTAGTAGCATTATTATACAATTATTTGAAAGCAATATTAGCAATTAGCAATTAGCAAATTATTATTGAGATTGCTTTGACTTTTTCTCTTTCATCCGCTGGAGTTTCTGCTTGATAGTTTGAAAAGATTCTGCTTCCACAATGTCGGCAACTTGTTGCGCTTGTTTGCTTCTGTCGATTTCAATTTTTAGTTCTTCTACCTGTTGTTTTAACTTTTGTTCTCTGGCTTTGACTTGTTCCACCATACGCTGGAAAACTCGCGCTAGTTGCCCTAATTCGTCGGTGCGATCGCATACTTCCTTGAGTGCGCTCAAAATCTGCGGTTCAATGCGATCGCTTTCCAATGCAGCAGCAGCGGCGGTAACTTTATCTACCTGCTGGATATACTTCAACATCTGCTGATTTTTGGCATAGATATTAAACAGGTGTAAACCTTGGTCAGCAGAAATATCTTCGCAAACTTTAATGCCTCTGATGCTATTGCCTCTAGTGTCTAAAAGCGGCGAGAAAATACCAATACCTAACTTTTGCGGCACTACGGCTATCAGACCCCCATTAGTCGCACCTTGGGCGGGAATACCTATACGATAAGTCCATTCTCCTGAGCAATCTTTCATACCGCAAGTCAGCATAATACTGATAGGATCTTGGATGTATTGTGCATCAATTGCTTGCTGTTTAGTAATCGGATTAATGCCGCCGTTGGCAAGGGTTGCTGCGATTACAGCGAGGTCGCGACAATTGACTGTAATCGCGGATTGCTGAAAGTAAAGATCGAGGGTTTCTGCGATCCGGTTGCTAATTTGACCAAAGTTTAGCATCAGATAAGCGATCGCGCGATCGCGATTTCCCGCTGCTTTCCCAGATAAAAAAGCAGGGAAATTAATATTCAACTCCCGCCCGGTATAGCCGCGAAACATGCCTAAAACCCGCTGTAGGCGTTCGGTTGGGCTATTGCCTTTAATTAAGTCTGTGGTAACAATCGCGCCAGCGTTAAGCAGGGGGTTCAGAGGGCGATTAGTTTTGCCATCTAAAACAACAGCATTGAAGCTTTCCGAACCTGGTTCAACCCCTACCTTTTGATTGACCCAATCTCGACCCCAATCTTCTAATGCTAAACCGTAAAGAAATGCTCGAGAAAGAGATTGAATCGGAAACAGTGCCTGAGAATCGCCGACCTCGAAAATTTGACCTTCAACGGTGACGACGCAGATGCCAAACGAGTTGGGATTTGCTGGTATAAATTCCGCCAATTCGGGAGCGATCGCACCATCCATCAGCGGTTGATATTTGGCGTGTAAATCGCTCAGATAGGCGTAAAACGGGGAAGCGATCGCACCCATTGAACTAGCAAGGGATTGTAAATAAGAGTCTACCATAGGGCGAATATTAAAACATGAGGGGACTTTCGATCAAAACCACTGTGAGTATTGCCAACCCCTATAAATATGGCACAGCTGCACAAAATCCCCGACTTCAAGTCGGGAATTTCTCAGATCGTGTCCGTTTGAATACCCATAGTTAGGACTGACGCTCGCTCCGCGGGGATACCAAGGAAGCTCTGAGTTTTAATTAACTCAAGTTGCTAGTTATGAGGTCAAGGGTTCTCGATCCCCCTAAATCCCCCTTCAAAAGGGGGACTTTGAATCTGCTGCTAGCCCCCCTTGCGAAGGGGGGTTAGGGGGGATCGAACCGACAATATTTGTAACTAGCAACTTGCGTTATTTATTATTGAACGCACTATCTACCCCAATAAACGAAGGAACAAGTAGATAATTATATTCTTATAGACCGCGCAGGCGGTCTTTGTTTGTGTAGCCGCGACTTCAGTCGTTAGGCATAAAATGCCCCATGTCACCCATTTTAAGGTCGCACCATAACTTTGATCGCTTCTCGGCTATCCATCGCGGCATATCCCCCGGGCACGCCATCGAGTTCGACAGTCAGATCGAGAACGGGTGAGGGGTCAATTTTACCAGCCACTACATCAGCCAGCAATTCGGGAATATAGGCACGCGCGGGTGCAACGCCTCCCCGTAACGCAATATTGGACATAAACAAACGGGGGAGATTAATCGTTTCGCTACCGTGAGGCACTCCCACAAATCCAATCGCGCCTCCTGGACGGGCAATAGCGATCGCACTCGCCATTGATGAAGAGCTACCCACGCATTCGAGTACAGATTCTGCGCCACCTTGGGTCATTTCCAGCACAGCATTAATCGCCTCGTCGCCCCGACTGGTAACCGCATCGGTAGCGCCAAATTGTCGCGCTATTTGCAGGCGTCGTTCGTGACGACCTAGCATAATAATCCGATCTGCTCCCAAGCGTTTCGCCGCCAGTACGCCGCACAATCCCACCGCACCATCACCCACAACCGCTACGGTACTTCCTTGGCGCACTCCAGCAGCAACCGCAGCATGGTGACCAGTTGACATCACGTCTGTGAGCGGCAGAATCGCGGTGAGCAGGGCGTCATCATTCTCCACCGCTGGGGGAATCTTAACCAGAGTGCCGTCAGCGAATGGCGCCCGCACGGCTTCTGCCTGCCCGCCGTTGTTTCTTCCACCCCAAAAGCCGCCTTGAACGCAAGAGGTTTGCAATCCTTTACCGCAGAACTCGCAGGAACCATCAGAAAAGGCAAAGGGAGCCAGGACGCGATCGCCTTTTTTGAGCGATCGCACGTCCTTACCCACCGCTTCCACAATCCCCATCCACTCATGACCAGTTCGCCAACCCGGTTGCCAATTTTCCAAACCTCGATAAAACCAGAGGTCAGAACCGCAAATACACGCATGAGTGATGCGGACAATCGCATCAGTAGATTGCTCGATCGCCGGATCGGGAACGCTCTCAACCCGAACGTCGCCCGGTGCATAGTATACGGTGGCTCGCATTTGATACACTCCTGTTGATTTAGTTCTAGGCGGACAATCTTTTTGATTACTAATTCAAAAAATACATAAACAGACAGTTTTGTCAACTTTATTTACACATATTTACCTGAAGAAAAAATCTTTAAATTCTAGATGACATTAATAGGCAATTAGGAGGATGTTGAATAGAACTAAAAATGTTTTCCCCATTGAACTTGTATGACTTGTATTCAATAGAAAACTCTTCAGTAAACCCAAGGTTGCGAAATATCTGCTGAGAACCAACGCCGGTCGCCTCAGCAATAGCAATTTCAAAGTTATGGTGTTTAGCTAAGTTCAAGTTCTCTTTTACTAAGGTTGTGCCTATACGTCTCTTAGTGTATTGCTCCTGGACTCCAAGCATAAAAATATGCAGCACCTGTCCAGCTTTAACCGGATAACTGCTTCGATAATTTTCTTCTAGTTCTGACAGCAAAGAAAAAACTGTTTCAAACTTATTATCAATACCCGGCGGGGGGTCAGGATGAATTGTCATAAAATCTTCAGAAATAATGAAACCCACTACCTCTTGCGTGTTTCGATTTTTAGCAATTATCGAAATTTCTTCATCGGCTGCTTTTTCGCACACAGGTAAAGCCAAGCGATACAACTCATTGAAGGAAATTTTTAGAGCTTTGGCGAGAGGTTCAAAACTAGAAAAAACCTGGGAAATACAACTAGCAGTTGCTGCGATATCTCGATGCTGAAGCGTTTGGAACAAAATTTCGTTGTTTTGAGCGATAAATTGCATAGATTCGGTAAAAATTACAGCGGATTGCAATTGCATGAGTTACAGCGTTTTCCCTTACAGAGGATTGCAGTCGGATGAGCTACACCTTCGTTTGTCAAGCGCGCAGTATTACTCCCATCCCGGTAGAAGATTATGTATTTCTTCCTTCTTCTTCCTTCGTGTCCCTTCGCAATTCTATCTGAGAAACCGGGTTTCTTTTTTTGAGGCGAAACCCGGTGTCTTTCCGTAACTGTAAACTGTCAACTGTCAACTGTAAACTGCCTCTTTCAGTACCTTTGTTGTTACTAAATCAAGCGTCTGCCAAATCACGTCTAGCCAATCGAGATGTTCGGGTTTCATCAAACAAGAACGCACACAGGTAATCGAGTCTAGATCCCAATCGATTTCTGCCCCAGTCTCTAAAAATAGTTTTTTCGATACATTAACTAGAGCTAGGTGGAGATTTTCCTGTGCTGCCACTGCAAAAATCTCCTTAGCCAATCGTGAAGATTCACTCGCACTGGGAGATTTTACAGCCCAAACCACAATGTCTAATTGCGGCTGAAAAGGCACTATAAATCGCGGATCGCTTTGCAGTTTCTCAAACAAAGTTAGTGCTGCGGTTCGCGATTTACTCAAATAAGCAGCAAACTCACCACCTGGAATTAAAGGTAGTAAACGTTGAGTTGCCCACAATGCTACCGCAGATGAACCAGGTCTGGAACATTCGAGGCTAATTTCACCTAAATGAAACTCCTCAGAGCTAAAGTAAGTGTAGGGCGAATCATGTTTATAAAACTTCCCAACAGAAGGATCTTTAAACAGAATGCAACCACAGCCATAAGGTTGAAGTCCATGTTTATGCGGATCGATAACAATCGAATCAACTTGTTTGAGACAATCAAAAGCGGCTCTGGTTTCGCTATCAAGATTATCTGCCAAGATAAAGTAACCACCGTAGGCGGTATCTGCATGAATTCTGAACCCATATTCAGCCTGAAGAGCGAGAATTTCTGGTAGGGAATCTACAGCACCCATTCCCGTCGTCCCCATTGTTACAACAACCGTACCAATATCGCCTTCTTGTAGCAGTTTTTTCAAGGCTGTTACATCCATTCGGGCGTGACTATCGCAGGGAACAGATTGAAAAGGAATGCGAAGCACGCCACAAATTCTTTCATGGGTGTAGTGTGCCTGATTAGAGGCAACAACTTTTTTGTTTGGTTGTAAATTTCCTGCTACCCATAAGCCCTCTAAATTTGCCATTGTGCCGCCGCTAGTTAGATGTCCTAAATGGGTTTTCCAACCGAACATTTTGGCAATTTCTGCCACCGCTTCTTTCTCCATTGCCGAACTTGCCCGCCCGCCATCCAGGGCGTGATTGTTGGGATTGATCCACAGGGATAAAGTATAAGCAAGACGGGCAATTTCTGTAGGCGGTTTGAGCATTTGCCCAGCGTAGAGGGGATGGTGATAGGGATAATTATCCTGCATCCGCTCTGCAACTTCCAACAGCACGGTTCTCATAGCGTCTAGGTTGGGAGTGCGATCGCATTTTGGTAAGCACGCAAAACCTGCTTCTAGTCGTGCTAGTACTTCTTGAAGCAATCCCAAGCTTTCTTTTTCTAATGTCATGTATTTGCATCCTTATTTTTGACTGGTAAATTATGGATAAGATTCAGGCTTCACAATTGGTATCGTGCTGAGTTTTCTTTCTTTTCTTCCAAGATTGAATCATTTCCAGGGAAGCCTTTGCCCTCAGAGTTTGAGTTACTGGGCACTCACCCGCTACTCGACGCTGGGGGTCGATTATTTTAGCTCGACCCTTTTCAAATTTTTTCAACTCTTTGATAGCGCCGCTACTTTCAGAACCGGCGATCAAAGACCCTATTTCACCACCTCCAAATTCTGCACAAATACTCTTGTGACCATCAGATATGCCGCCTTGATAAGCTCGGACAAATTTTTCGTGTTCGGCTGCGAGGCTGTGAGGCATATCTTTCATAATTGGCAATAGCTTCTGCTTGCAAATGACATTAATTAGATAATTGTGATCCCACATCATTAAGCCACTTAAATTCTCTGATTTTACTAACGATTGGGGATTGCCAGTAATCATAGTAGGGCGAATTTCACTTTCATATTGATCTCTAGTGAAGTTCCCAGTTAGTTTCATGGCTGCTCCCGATGCGTACATAAGTTGAGCAGCCGTTTCTAACTCAACTTTTGCTTGGTCAATTTGCTCGTTACCAATGGCATCAACCAAGCGAATTAAACTCAAAATTAACGCTTGGCTAAATACTAAAAATACCCAATGTCCTTTTTTCCAGATCTGAAGCGGAGAAACACTAAAGTTTGGTTCGTTCTTAAAATTGTTACAATTCGCGGTTAATTCCTGGCCTAAATTGCTCTTAAGATTCCAGTTATACTCATCTAATCCAAGCGCTCTTTTTAACAGAAACCCATAATTTTTAAATCCCGATTTAACAGAGGCTTTATTAGGGTTAAAAGGTAAACTTGTACCGATCTCTAAAAAACCTAAATAAGCTCTCAACAGGCTGGCAACTACTAATTTAGCAGGTGCTTCGGATTTAACATGTTGAACTTCCATATAGCGGTCAAACTCTTGAATTTGCTGGCACTTCAGGTTAGTACCAGTCAAAAATTCCTCCTCCAGTACAATAACTTCCACTGGGGTGAGTTGCTGCAAGGCTTTCTTGATAGTAACCACTTGCAAAGATTCCTCTAAAGATAAAGCCTGTTCAAATTGCGTTAATACCTGATGCAACTGCATCGCTACGGGCTGACTTAATTGGTAATTGCTGAGTAAATCCTGGGGTGGTAGCAAATAAAGACTTGCGAAATTAAGCGCCATATAAGTAACAGTTAGATCTAGTTTTCGTTATCACCATAGGCTTTGCCGCTCAACAAGTCATCAGAACTGGTGCTGAATGTTTGATTAGTTTAACATAATTATCACCGTAAAAATACCGAAGTTTAACTATAACCTTGGCTGGCTAATTGAAAAACTCAGATTTATATTACAGGACTTACGCACGACGATCCTAGAAACCGGGTTTCTGCGTGGATCTTTAGTTTCTTGCGCGACGATTTCTCATAGAAACCCGGTTTCTTTGCGTAAGTCCTGTATTATTTACCTTGACGAAAAAACACGATCGTGCTATCAAGCATGGTTGATTGGGTGGTGATGCGATCGCATATTGTCGTTACTATTGTCATCTGGTTCAAAATTTTTCCCGCTTGAGTTGTAGTTGTAGGTTGGGTTGAGGAACGAAACTCAACCTACTAACTATCCAAATTATCAGTATTTTAGTTTTAAATTAATTGCTTTTAAATATGAGAAACAATCTGTTTATATTGAGCGGTTAACTCGTGGTGTGGATGCTGCAAGGAAAACAATCCTTGACTGCCTAAACGAATCATTTCCGTAGAAAGCGGCATGATTCCGGCAACGGGTTTGTTATAGGTTGCTTCTATTTTTTGCCGCAAGGCTATGAGGTCAAATTCTGGCAAAACTTTATTCACTACTAACAACATTTGCGGCACTTCTAAATTTTCTGCCACTTCAATTACTACTGCCGTTCCTAAATAATCTTGTTGGTCGGGGCGGAGGATAATAATTAAGGTATCAGAAATGCCGACTGAAAGTAGGGTTTCTTCGTTAATTCCAGGGTGCGTATCGATGAAGAGATAGTCTAAGTTTAACAGTTCATTCAGTTGGTATAACCCTTCTTGAAGTAATTCTACATCGTAGCCTTCACTCAGAACTTTGGCAATGTCGTCGCTTTTCATGCTGGAGGGAATGAGATAAATGCTGCCGCTTTCTTTTCCCGCTGCACCTTCCAGCACGTGGCTCACATCATAGGCGGCATCTTTGATTTCGCAGCGTCCCCAGAGATAATCGTTGAGGGTACGTTTGATTTGGTGGTCTTTTAAGCCAAAAAGGACGTTGATACCCGGTGATTGAATGTCGGTATCGACTAAGGCAACTCGCTTGCCCAGTAAAGCAGCAGTGGCGGCTAAATTAGCGGTGGTGTTAGATTTTCCCGTCCCACCTCGATAGGAGTGAATTGAAATAATTTTTGTCATGGGTTTTCCTTGTAAGTTAAGCGTTTTACCTTAAGTAGATCGGTCAGTATATTTGAATAATTTATCAGAAGTTGCGTAACATGTCACAATCTAAATTGAAAAAAAAGATTATAGTTTATGAAAAAAAAGTAGGAAGCGATCGCATTGACAAAGGGATGGATATAGTAAAGCTTAAATGTCTGGAGCGAACAGAGGAATCAAACATGTTACCTGGGTCTAATTCAAAAGATGTTCGGTCGCAACCATATCAAGTTTTCATGCTGGCATTGTGTTTTTATGCCTTGGGGACATTGGCTTTTGAATCTTTCTTCTTGCTCGATCCATCTACCCACCAAATCTTGAAGTACGCTGACAATGCAGTTTGTGGATTATTTTTTGTTGACTTTGCGATCAATTTGTATCGCGCTCCCAACAAATGGCGATATATGTACACTTGGGGCTGGATAGATCTGGCATCGAGTATCCCTACCGTAGAAGCACTGCGTTGGGGTAGTTTGTCTCGCGTGGTGCGTATCTTCCGCGTCTTGCGGGGCGTGCGGGCTACAAAACTGGTGATATCTTTTATTTTGGATTGGCGCTCGCAAGGAACTTTCCTAGCCACAGCTTTAATATCTATTGTCGCGATCGTATTCTCAAGTGTGGCGATAATTCAATTTGAAAAAGGTGCCAATAATAGCAACATCATCACCGCGGAAGATGCCCTCTGGTGGGCTGTTGTAACTATCACAACCGTCGGTTACGGTGACCGATACCCAGTGACCATCGAAGGGCGAATTATAGCAGTCATGTTGATGATAATAGGTATAGGTTTGTTCGCTACATTCTCAGGATTGGTAGCCGCATGTTTTCTCACACCCGAAGCCCAACACCAAGAAAGTGAATTGGAAAGTCTTAGGCAGGAATTAGCCACTATCAGGCAGCTGCTGGAAAAACGAGAGCGAGATGGCAATTAGCAATTAGCAATTAGCATTCTACTTCAGAACATTTTGCAGTTCTTCCGAGCGCTGTTTGAGCCGTTCTGCCAACAAGTTGACAATAAATTTATGAATCGTTACTGCTAACTTTGGCTCCTCATTTTCCATCCGCTCAAAGGCTTCAGCGGAGAGATAATAAAGACGACTGTTCTGGTCAGCTATCACCGAAGCGGTGCGGGGTTCTTTGCGGTAAAGACCCATTTCACCGAGGATAGTGCCGCTGTCATAGGTCGCTAGTCGTTCAGTTTGATTATTTGGCAATTCTAGAACAACGCTGACTTGACCCGATTCCAGGAAATAAAAACCATCGGCAGGATCTCCTTGATGCAGTAAAAATTCACCTTGTTTGATTTGAACCTGTTCCAAATACTTCATCAACTGGGAGCCATTGTCAAGATCGGGAAGCAAGATTTTCAGTTGCAGTGCTAAAGGCAAAAAGCGGCGACGGCGCAATTTAGCTGATTCTAAAATTTGGTTTTCACACCATTCCAAACCTCGATCTAAATCGGGAAATAATTGGCAGAAGGGTTCTTTAAGTTCTAAGCAACCCCCTTGCTGAAGTTGCTCGATATCTTGGGATGAAAGGTTGGTAAACAACAAACAGATTTGCTTTTGTTTAGCAATCTGTTTAATCTTAGAAAAACTCATCACCCCTGAAGAGTCCAATCCACTCACCCGACGAAAGTCGAGTACGAGAAAACGCACTGTAGGCAAATCTGGATTTTCTAACCGTTCGCGAATCCGATCGAGTAATTTTCGGGCTGTACCAAAAAAGATTAATCCTTGCAGTTCTAGAATATGAATTTGCTCTCCTTTTTGACGCAGCAGGCGTTCTTCGTTTGGCGGTCTTCGCACGTGGCTGTGACGGTTTGCTCCGCTGAATGTATGCTTGGTGACAGCAATTTGACTGGTGTTAATCGCAAACAGAATCACCGCAGCCACCATCCCCACAACCACACCTTGAAGAAAGCCAAATGCGGTCATGAAAAATATAATTAGCAGGATGAGACAGTAATCAAATAGCGGAAATTTAAACCAGGCCGAGTAAACCCAGGTGAAGAGGGCGGATAAGCCGTTAAATATGAGCAATCCACCAATAACTGGTTTAGGACAGAAGGATAAAATTGATGCTCCTAATAACAGCATCGTTGCACAAATTAAGGCAACCAACAACCCTGCTAAACGACTTCTTGCCCCCAATCTGTAAACCAAACCTGACTGACTCAGATGGTGAAAGCCGCCGATCCCACCGCCAACGGCAGATAATAAAGTGGCTATTCCTGCTGTTTTGAGTTCGCGATCGAGATCGATATCTTGTTGGCTAACAACTTCAATCCCGCTGATATTAAGCAGAATTGAAATCGCTTGAATGAACCAAAGCGTGGCGAAATTGCCAATTAATCCCAAAATTGTTTGCCAATTTGCGCCTGCGATCGCTGCTAAAGTAAATGTTGATGCTTGCCACATTCCTGCGTCTGGAAAAGGGCCTAGCAGTAGCCCTTTTTGACTAGCTGCGGCAACAGATGTGCCAGTAAAAAGCAATACTAAATAAAAAGTAGCAATCCCAGCTACTACCATTCCCGGCACGATTAGAAAATGACTATAGCGCTTCAAAATGAAAAATAGCAGCACCGCAAATATTACTGCCGGTATCCAATTAATTAGTTGGTCTGACTGGGCAAGTTTTGGCAAAGTGGAGAATTCTAATGATAAACCCGTGACAATCCGAAAACCCCCTTTTACTAACAACCAACCCGATCCGGCTAAGAATCCGCCGACGACTGGATAAGGAACAAATCGAATTAGTTCGCCAATGCCAAAGCGACCCAAAATTAAGCAGAAAATCCCGGTGACGGTGGAATTAAATATAATGGCTGCGATCGCTGTCAGCAAAATTTCTTCTGTGGAGTTCGTCCCAGACATGGTGGCAGCAATGGCGCTAACAACCAAACCCAAAATAGCTGCGGTAGTCTCTTGCGGGCCTGCGATCGCAGTAGGATTGGCACTAAATAAAGCTACGATGGCGCTAACTACCGTCGAGGTAAACAAGGTCAATCCCAACCCGATTGGTAAATATTCGGAGAGCGTTCCTGAAAAAATTAGGGTAGCAAAAGAGACACTGTAAATCACAGCAAAAATCCCGGCGACTAGGCCAGATGTGACGCTGGGTAGAAGAGTCTTCGGTTGCAATTGTTGCTGGAACCATTCGATTTTCACGCTCAATTTTTTTCCCTCACGCCAATAAAAGATCGATCTCTTTTTGTCCAGATGATACCCGATCTGCGAAGAGAGAATTTATCTCGTTTCTGTTTGTGGCTGGATTAATAAACCGCAGAGGCGCAGAGGACGCAGAGGAAGAGAAGAGAGATTAGTAATTCAGATGCAAGCTGGTTAATTTAAAAAGTTTTGTAATTCTATAGAGCAGTTTCTCAAACGTTCGGCGAGCAAGTTAACAATAAATTTGTGAAATGTGGCTGCTAGTAGTGGTTCTTCGGTTTCGATGCGAGCAAAAGCTTGGCTAGAAAGATGGTAAAGACGACTGTTGCGATCGCTAACTACTGAGGCAAAACGAGGTGCGTTACCATACAAACCCATTTCGCCAACAATTGCGCCGCTAGTGTAAGTTCGCAATCGTTTTGTTTCACCATCAGAGAGGACGACGACAACGCTAAGCTGACCGGATTCTATGAAATAAAGTCCTTCAGAAGGATCGCCTTGACGAAACAGATATTCACCTTCAGACAAATGCATTAATTCCAAATATTGCATTAGTTTATTTGCTTGTTCCGGCGCTAGCAAACTGCTGCAAAGCTGCATAACTAAAGGTAAAAAACGCGGATGGCGCAATTGACTAACTGCTAAAATTTGACTCTCGCACCACTCTAATCCTCGATCTAAATCGGGGAAAACGTGAAACACGGGATCGGGAGTTTCTAGCACACCTCCCTGCTGGAATTGATTAGCAGCAGTGGGCGGTAAATCGGTCAAAACTAACTGCAATGACTGCTTTTTAGCAATTTGTTTGAGTTTGGCAAAGCTCAAAACCGCCGAGGAGTCGAGTCCCGTGACATCGTGAAAATCGAGGATGACAAAACTCAAGTTTTCGTTAGCCAGATCGAGTCGTTCTCGAATTAAATTGAGCAACTTGTTCGCCGTGCCAAAAAAGATTAACCCTTGCAGTTCGACAATGTAAGTTTGGTCGCCTTTTTGTCGCAGTATTTGTGCTTGGTTTGGAGATCTGTGAACGCGACTGCGGTAGTTAACGCCAGAATCTACCCGTTTGGCTACATCAATGCGGCTATAGTTGACGACAAATAGAGTAATTTCTGCCACTAAACCGACTCCCACGCCTTGGAGAAAGCCAACCGCACCGACAACGACTAAAATTAATAAGACAATAAAATATTCAGCTTTGGGCAGTTTATGCCCAGCGTCCCAAAGGGATTCAAGCAGCAAAGATAAACCGAAAAATAACAGCAAGCCGCCTAAAATTGGTTTGGGAAATAGAGATAAAGTAGCAGCACCGAAATATAATGCGATCGCAAACACACCAGCTGAGATTAAACCTACAAGGCGACTGCTAGCACCCAAGCGATAAACTAATAATGAATCGCTCAATGTTTGGTAACCAACCAAACCGCCACCCACTCCTACGGCTAAATTAGCCATGCCAGCCGCTTTTAATTCTTGATTAAAATCTATATCGCATTCAGCCGCTAATTCCAAGGCGCTAGCATTGAGTAAAATCGCAATCGGACTGATAGCGGCAATCGTTAATATATCGCCAATAATTTGAGTGGAAATCACCGACCAATCTACTTCGATTAATTTGGCTGGGTTGAAAGGTTGCCAAAGAGTTTCAGCGGTAAAAGGTGCTAGCAACCAACCTTTAGCGATCGCATCCTCAAAAGAAGTATGACTTGTCCATAAAAATAGATAAAACAATCCAATTGCGGCGATAATTGCTGTGGGTACGATCGACCAATGATTGTACCGACGCGATATTAAAACTAGCACGGCAGCAAAAATCAATCCTGGTAACCATCGCAGCAATATTTCTGTTTGAAATAACAGCCCGAGGTTGGATAAATTCAGCTTAATATCGGTCATAATTTCCAGAGAACCGCGAAATAATAACCAACCAGTACCGGCTAAAAATCCCGCGATCGCTGGATAGGGAATAAACCGCACCAATTCCCCCACTTTGAACTGTCCCAACGCCAAAAGAAATGCTCCCGTTAACCAAGCAGTGAGAGCAAATGTGGCAAGTATGGTGACAAAAATTGTTTCTGCATCCGCACGATCGGATAAACTGCTGTTAATTGCCGCCGCAATTCCCGCTAAAACTGCTACTGGTAACGTGTCGATATCGGCGGTAATTGTACGGAAGGAACTGGTCAAAGAAGTTACTAGGCGAAGTGCGATCGCGCTCGATAAAACAATCCCAATTCCCCGTGCCAGGTGGCTTTCCAGGTCACCAGAAAAGACAAACGCCGCCAAAGAAGTATCAAATAATACCCCAATGATGCCGCTCAGGATTCCGGCTGCCACACCGATCGGCAATGTTTTAGTATCAAACTCTTGGAAGAAATTGGCAATCGGAAACGAAAGGTTGGCGATCGCGTGGTTTAAATTACTATCCTCACTTTTTGTCATAAAAGTCCTGAGTTATCAGCAGCCTTTGCTAACGGACATGATATAAAAGGGAATTACACTTACTTAATTTATTGGTTTATAGTAAGCCACATTCCCCTTAACCATGAGCAATTAGCAATTAACCATTAGCCATTAGCCAATTGCTCAAGCTTGTGGTAATGGTATGTGTTCCTTAACAGCAGAATCCCCCGTTAGTGCCAAATAGATGCCCACCAAAATTACGGCAAATGCTAGCAAGTTCATCAAGGTTAATCCTTCGGAAAAAACACCCAAGCACCGATAGCTGCTAACACTGGATCGAGCATCAGAAACAGGGCGACAAATCCCGATGATAAACGATTGAGACTATAAACTAAAAGTCCTTGACCGACAATTTGGCAAATAATCGCAAGGCAAATCACCGCCATCCAACCTTGCCAACTATAGGGGAAAAGTCGCTCGCCAGCGATCAGGACAAAGGGTAAGGTTAACACGGTAGCGATCGCCGAACAGCCTAACATGATAGCGATCGCATTTAACCGGGTTTGCAGTTGTTCTAAAAGCAGTAAATAAATCCCAAAACATAGCGCCGCTAGTAAGGCGCAAAGATCGCCAGTCAGCTTGTCAAGACTTAGTTGCAGGTCATTAATTCCTAAAGCAATCGACCCGCAAATGGCAATCCCCATACCGATGACAAATTTGCGATCGAATCGCTTACCCCAAAGCAACCATCCTCCCAAGCTGGTAAACAGCGGTGTAAAGTTTGCCAGCACCGTTGCATTAGCAACGCTGGTTTGAGTTAAAGACCATGCCCAAAGCATCAAGTCAGCCGCTAAAAAAACCCCCACTCCCAACAACTGCAACAACACCCAACCTGTATAAATTGAATTAGGTTCGGGTTGTTGTTCCATTTCTGGTTCGCGCGTTCCGCTAAATTTCTGCCACAACAGCATCACAATTGTGGTAATCCAAAACCGATTAAACGCGGTAGAATAGGGACTAATTTCTTGTTCGCTCCATTTGATAAATATGGCTGCCAAAGAGATGGAAACTAAGGCAGCAATTAGACATATCAGCGCCACTCCGGTTTCGTTTTTGTCTAAGTTCAAATTCGGTCGAGATTCGAGTTGATGATTCATTCGAGTTTAGATTTTAGATAGGTAGATCGGCAGTTGACAGTTGACAGGTAAGTGTTGAGTTTGTTGGCAGCCGTGAGTTATATCGAGTCTGGTATCAATGGTAGTGTATAGTAGGGGCGGGTTTTACGAGAGATATTTGTTAGCAGCGCCAAAGTTAAATAAACCCGCCCCGGCTGAGGCTACCGATGCCACCGGACATGATATTAGAAATCAGGTTTCTTATTTAGGTTTGATCGTCTCAAATCACAATTTTTCCTAAAACCGGCTTCTTTTGTATAATATCATGTCAGTTCCGAAGATTGTTGATAGTAGAGGGCGGATTCTACCAAAAAAATGGGTTATTAGCCTCCCCTTTTAAGCGGAAAGGAAAAATTAATTTTTCTGGTTTGCAATCCTATTGTTAGAAGCAATACAGCCCTTAAGGCTTTGTTTGTGTAGCGGCAGCAAAAATGGCTGCCGCTACACAAACAAGAGGCATCCTAAGCATTAGCAGCAGTTGCTAAAATCTCAAAATTTAATCTTCCCAAAACGCATCTAGATCTATATTTGCCACTTCTGCTTGTAAGTCTTGAAAGTAATCGGCTTGGGTAATTTCTGCGACTTCGCGGGCGCGCTTTTGTTGGTCGATTTCGATGCGAAGTTCTTGCAGTTGACGTTTGAGGGCTTCTTCTTCTTGCTTGCGCTGGGTGACATCTTCGATAATGCCTTCGTAATAGATGACATTACCATAGCGATCGCGTACTGCTCTAGTATTTTCTTTCACCCATATGATGCTGCCGTCTTGGCGATAAACTTGAGATACCGAATGCTTGACTTCGTCATATTCTGCCATCAAGTTTTGGAACTCTTCTCTCTGATCGGGATCGACATAAATTTGAGTAGAAATTTCTGTCACCTCTGCCATCATTTGTTCAGGAGATTCATAACCGTAAATGCGAGCCATTGCTGGATTAACGCTAATGTAACGCCCATCTGGGCTAGATTGAAAAATCCCTTCCAGCGCGTTTTCAAAGATACTGCGATACTTTTCTTCAGCAATTTGTAACGCTTCTTCTGCTAGTTGGCGTTGCGTTACATCAATTCCTACAGATACAGTTGCGCTACCTTGCTGATATTTTTGTGCCGCCATTAAGTAATACCGCACCGTATCATTAACCCTAGTTTCAACAACTTGAGAATCATATTCTTGGGTACTTGCTAAAAACTGGCGGATAAAATTGGCAAAAGCAGAGTTTTGTGCCTGAAAGCCGACTTCTTTACCAATAAAATCATCTGGAGACAGTTGGCAATTTTCGGCAAGATAGCGATTCACTCCCAGGTATAAGCCATCCGCATTAATCCAAGAAATAGCCCCAGGCACGGCATTTAAAACCGCTTCCAATTGGTCTTTTGCCGTAGCCAGTTCTTGCTCGCGAGTTTTGATGGTTTGCACCATCTGAGTAAATACTCGTGCCAGATGACCGAGTTCGTCGTTTCTGGCAGCGACTTGTTTTAACTTTATTGGTTCAAAACTGTTGTTTTCCACGGCAGCCGCAGCATCTGTTAGTTGTTTCACCTGCTGGATGTAGCTTTCCATCTGTTCATTCTTCTCAGAGATGCGATTTTCCAGATAGGTAGCATGTTCGGTAACATTTTCAACCATGATTTCTAAATCGGTTTTTTCTTCATTAATTTCTGCTAGTTGCCGACTTAGAGTTTCTATTTGCGCCAGTAATTCCTCTCTAGATAGTTCAGTCATTTTTGTTTATACACCCTCATTTTTCTGTAAATACCCAGATACCGCGCCAATTTTCAGGGATACCTTGGTTTGCTAGCTGTGTAATTCGTTGCAGATAGAGTTTTGCAGTTTTATCCAGCGGATTGGCGCTCAACACCTGGTTAAAACAGGCTTGAGCTGTTTTGAGATCGCCATTGCAGTAATGTTGAAATCCTGCTGCAAAATCCGGTAATGTTTGCAGTTTTAAATTTTGCATCAACTCGGTTTCTACATCCAAAACTTCGTAGGCGGTAATCGGTTCGCTTCTTCCTTTGACGATTGTCCGATCGATAAATCGAACTTTATATTGTTCCCGATGGCTCAATCTTTCTAGCACGTCACCAGAAATCACCATTGACACCCCGTAGTATTTGGTCAATCCCTCCAAGCGGGAGGTGAGGTTAACTGTATCGGAGAGGGTATCGCCTTGCAGACGATCTTGTTCTCCCACCACTCCCACCATCATATGGCCTACATGAATTCCCATACCTACCTCAATAGGTGAATAGCCTCGCTCTTCTCGTTATTGGTTGAATGCTTTTACCTTTTTGAAGAAGGCAATTCCACCAGCAATTGCATCATCGGCGCTATCAGGAAAAACCGCCATCATCCCATCAGCCATGAATTTGACTACAAACCCATTATGACCGCGAATTTCCGGCGAAACATAACGCAGATAAGCGTTGATGAAGTCGAACGTTTCCTGGGGTGTCATGCGTTCGGAAAAGGCGGTAAAGGAACGAATATCAGAAAACATCACCGCCATTTCTTTGCTGACGTGATCTCCTAATTTAATATCAAGAATGCTCTGCTTTTGCAGAAATTTGAGAAACTCATGGGGAACAAAGCGTCCAAAGGCTTTTAAAAGTTCTTCTAATTCTTGTTCGCGCGTTTTGATGGTTTGCACCATCTGAGTAAATACCTTTGCCAGATTACCGAGTTCATCCTCACGTGCAGTAACTTGAGCCAGATTCTCTGGTTCAAAGCTGTTGTTTTCCACCGCCACAGCAGCATCTGTCAGTTTTTCCACCTGTTGGATGTAGCTTTGCAACTGTTTATTGTTCTGACGGATTTGGTTTTCCAGATCGGTGGAATGTTCGGTAATGCTTTCCAGCATAATTTCTAAGTCGGCTTTTTCTTCATTGACTTCTGCTAGTTGCCGACTCAGATCTGCAATTTGTGCCAGTAATTCCTCTTTGGATAGTTCAGTCATGCAGGAAATTTAACCTGGCTTTACTCCAATTGTAGTTGCAAAGTTGGTAGCAGCTTTTGCAAATTGGCAAGGGATTTTGCTTGCCAAGCAATGTCTGGCGACCCTATGACTATAACTTCAGTTGTTTTCTTTTTCCGAACGGCGATCGCAAACTTAGATAGCATACTAATCCCAGAACTGTTGAGAAATTCCAATTTTTTTAAGTTGAGGCCGATCCTGGATGGTGCTTGATTGAGAACATCTTCTAATAACTGGGCAATTGGTGCATACTCTGGGGGGCCGCTCAAACTGAGTTCGCCTTGAAAATAGAAAGTCACCGAGTCTGGATCGTATTGCACGCTGTAGTCTTCGCCTTTAATTTCTTGCATCGCCATTGTTTTTACTCTCCTGACCGAACTAATTGCGAACTTGCGCTCAATTATAAGCTAAGCTGAACCATTGTTGTGACTGCGATCGCATCCGGACGATCCGAGATCTGCTCAAATTTCCAGCCAATTTTGGCACCGTAATCATTCACCATTGTCAGCAAACCCAATCCCGAAGTTTGATTGTCTTCCTCTTCGGCGTTGCGCTCTAGTTGCGCGATATACAATTCCTGCGGATCGGAGGCGATTAACTCCTGAATAAATGCCTGATATTTATCCTTGCTTTGCGGTGCGATCGCATTACTAGCAAACAAGATAATTTTCAGTTCTGGATCTTCCATAAAGTGAATGCCAAACCTCACAGGTGACTTGCCAGTTGGGATATGAAACTTCATCGAATTTTCTAATAACTCATTCGCGATGTAAGCTACTGCCCCTTTACACTGTTCGTTTCTCCTTTCGTTGTTTGGATCTTCATCGTTAACTGGCAGAAAAACTGCTAAATAATCAGCCACAAAGTGCGCGGATAATCGATTCGTTTTCCACCGCTTTTTAATCGGATGAGAACCTGCTGAAAACCCGATATCCAAATAATCTTCACAAATCGGAAGATTGTCAATAAAATCTCCAAATATTTGTACCATATTTACAGTTATTTCCTTGATTGAAAATCTAGAATAATTCGAGAGCTAAATAACGCAAGTTGCTAGTTACAAATATGGTTGGTTTGATCCCCCCTAACCCCCCTTCAAAAGGGGGGAACCGGATTCTTAGTCCCCCTT